>ERZ773192.48-NODE-48-length-127367-cov-12.930816_pt1 | contig 127367 bp, 99 predicted proteins | sample MGYA00581010_ERZ773192 | MGnify/ENA primary metagenome ERZ773192 (study PRJEB29015, sample SAMEA2737741) | human gut metagenome | biome: human gut; feature: human-associated habitat; material: faeces | place: China | collected 2012 ...
TTATACAGAAAATCAAATTTCGCATGGGTTGTGATGGAATATTAATTATTTGTAACATTTGCAAGCCTATAATTCGAGCAATATTCACTCTATTTTCAATATAAAATTGCATCATCTAATAAACAATCTAATAAATAATTAATGCCTAAGCCACATCTTCACCATTCCTAAAAAGTGCATAATTTTATCACTTTATGTACAAAAAAGCAAAAAAGAACACAATCAATCCAGTTTTTTTCACTTTTTCATAATAAAATTACAAAAGGAGAGAAATTTATAGCTAAATTAAGAAAAGCACATAGAAAAAGCAAAAATAACATGTTATCTTTTACCAATTTGAGGTTTCAAGCTATGATACACAACGAAAAAATCCCCCTTTTGAAAACAAATCCAAAAGGGGGATTATATATGTGATAATCTAAAAGATATATAAATAATAATCTAAAAAATCATCTATATGATACACAACTTGTTAATTACTTATTAGCAAGCTCTGCCTTGATAGCCTCTGTAAGAGCTGGAACGATCTTGTTGAGATCTCCAACTACACCATAGTCAGCTACATCAAAGATAGGAGCATCCTCATCCTTGTTGATAGCAACGATGATGTCTGACTCTTCCATACCAGCTACGTGCTGGATAGCACCTGAAATACCGATTGCGAAGTATACCTGTGGACGTACTGTCTTACCAGTCTGACCAACCTGAAGCTCCTTTGGCTTCCAGCCTGAATCTACAACTGCACGTGAGCATGATACCTGTCCGCCAAGTACCTCTGCAAGATCATCAAGAAGCTTGAAGTTCTCTGCTGAACCAACTCCACGACCACCTGAAACAAGGATCTTAGCATCCATGATATCCTTGATATCTGAAATAGCCTTTGAGATCTCAAGGATCTCAACATACTTGTTGTTAGGTACGAATCCTGGATTGTACTCAATAACCTCTGCCTTCTTACCTGCTACTCTGTCAAGCTTCTGCATAACACCTGGACGAACTGTAGCCATCTGTGGACGGTTGTCAGGACATGCGATTGTAGCGATTGTGTTACCACCGAATGCAGGACGTGTCATAAGAAGCTGATTGTGCTTCTGCTCCTGATTTGGAAGTGCAACAAGAGGAAAATCACCGATCTCAAGTAATGTACAGTCTGCTGTAAGACCTGTAGCTACTCTAGCTGAAACTGTTGGGCCAAGATCTCTACCGATTGCTGTAGCACCAACTAAAACGATCTCTGGCTTGTACTCATTGATAACTGATGCAAGTGCGTGTGCATATGGCTCAGTTCTGTAATCCTTGAGCTCTGGATCGTCAACAACGATAACTCTGTCTGCGCCGTACTCTGCAAGCTCATCTACAAGACCCTTAACGTCTGAACCGATAAGTACTGCAGTTACCTTCTCGTCAAGCTTTTCTGCAAGTCTCTTTCCTTCGCCAATAAGCTCGAAAGAAATACCACTTAACTTATTATCTACCTGCTGTGCAAAGACAAATACGCCTTTGTAGTTCTTCATTTCTTCTGCGTTCATTGCGCCCATTTTATTCACCACTTTTCCTTTACTATATTAGATTACATGCTTATCCTTTAACTTGCCAACAATATAGCTAACTGCCTCGTCTGGAGAATCAGGAACAACCTTCTCGCCTGCACCCTTTCTTACCTTATCTGAAGCCTTAGCAATCTTTGTAGGTGAGCCCTTAAGACCGATGTTAGAATCATCAACATCAACAAGGTCTGCTCTGCCAAGTGTTGTGATCTCTGCATTAACTGCATCAAAGATTCCACCTGGAGTCATGTATCTTGGCTCATTTAACTCAGAAAGTGCTGTTACAAGGCAAGGCATCTTAGCCTTTAACATATGGTATCCGTCATCATACTGACGCTTAACGATAACTGCGTCTCCGTCAACCTTGATCTCCTGTGCGTATGAAATTACAGGAATTCCAAGATGCTCAGCGATCTGTGGTCCAACCTGAGCTGTATCTCCATCGATAGCCTGACGACCTGTGATAATCAGATCATAATCAAGCTTTCTGAGGGCTCCGGCGATTGTTGTTGATGTAGCCCATGTATCAGCTCCACCAAGAACACGATCTGTTACAAGAACACCCTTGTCAGCTCCCATAGCGATTGCCTCCTGAAGAACATCAGCAGCCTTTGGAAGACCCATTGTAAGAACTGTTACCTCTGCACCATACTGATCCTTTAATCTAAGTGCAGCCTCAAGTCCTGCCTTATCATCAGGGTTCATGATTGTAAGCATTGCTGCTCTGTTTAATGTACCATCTGGGTTGAACTGTACTCCACCCTTTGTATCAGGTACCTGCTTTATACAAACTATAACCTTCACGTTAAGTACCTCCTATATTACTTTAATAAGTTTGCAGAAATAACCATACGCTGAACCTCTGAAGTTCCCTCGTAGATCTCTGTAATCTTAGCATCACGCATCATACGCTCAACATCGTACTCCTTGATGTAGCCGTAACCACCGTGTAACTGAACACACTTTGTAGTAACTTCCATAGCAACCTCAGCTGCATAAAGCTTAGCCATAGCTGCCTCTACTGAGTAAGAAACCTTAGCACCGCTCTGGTACTCATCCTTCTTTCTTGCTGCCTTGTATACGAGAAGCTTAGCTGCCTCGATCTTTGTTGCAAGGTCTGCAAGAACGAACTGTGTATTCTGGAACTGAGCGATTGATCTTCCGAACTGCTTTCTCTCTTTAACATAGTTTACTGTTGTCTCGAGAGCGCCCTCTGCAATACCAAGAGCCTGAGCAGCGATACCGATACGTCCACCGTCAAGTGTATGCATAGCGATATTGAATCCTTTACCCTTCTGTCCAAGAAGAGCGTCCTTTGGTATACGGCAGTCTGTGAAGATAAGCTCGTATGTTGAAGAACCACAGATACCCATCTTGTTCTCCTTTGTACCGAATGTAAATCCAGGTGTACCCTTCTCTACGATGAATGCTGAGATCTCCTTCATCTTTCTGCCACGCTTCTCAACGATACCAGTAACTGCGATAACGATATATACGTCAGCCTCTTTACCGTTTGTGATGAAGCACTTTGATCCGTTAAGTACCCACTCGTCTCCGTCAAGTACAGCCTTTGTCTGCTGTCCCTGAGCATCTGTACCAGCACCTGGCTCAGTAAGACCGAAAGCACCAAGCTTTCTGCCTGAAGCAAGATCAGGAACATACTTCTCCTTCTGAGCTGGTGTACCAAATGTCACGATAGGATCAACACAGAGTGATGTGTGTGCTGATACGATAACACCTGTAGTACCACAAACCTTTGAAAGCTCCTCAACGCACATAGCATATGTGAGAATATCACAACCCTGTCCGCCTAACTCCTTAGAAACAGGAATTCCTAAGAAACCATACTTTGCCATCTTCTCTACAGTCTCTCTAGGAAATCTGTGCTGTTCGTCAATTTCCTGAGCAAGAGGCTTTACTTCATTCTGCGCGAACTCTCTGAATAAATTCTGCGCCATTTCATACTTCTTGTCTAAAGCGAAATCCATTCTAATTATTCCTCCATGAATATATTATATTACTTAGCACTATTACTGAGCATCAACTGGTGTCTTTGTACGATCAGCATTGTATACATAGAATCCTCTGCCGCTCTTAACACCAAGGTTGCCGCCACGTACCATCTTACGAAGTAATGGACATGCACGATACTTGCTGTCACCTGTCTCATTGTACAGAACGTCCATGATTGCAAGACAGATATCAAGGCCTACGAAATCACCTAACTCAAGTGGTCCCATTGGATGGTTAGCACCAAGCTTCATAGCAGCATCAATACCAGCTATGTCTGATACACCTTCCATCTTGATGAATGCAGCTTCGTTGATCATTGGGATGAGGATTCTGTTTACTACGAATCCAGCAGCCTCGTTAACCTGTACTGGAGTCTTACCGATCTCCTCTGAGATCTTAACGATCTTCTCTACAGTCTCAGCTGGTGTATTAACACCTGCGATAACCTCGATGAGCTTCATTCTGTCAGCTGGATTGAAGAAATGCATACCGATCATAGGACGTGTAAGACCATTTCCAATCTCTGTGATAGAAAGTGATGATGTGTTTGAAGCGAATACACACTCTGGCTTGCAGATCTTATCAAGCTCAGCAAATGTTGTCTTCTTTACTTCCATGTTCTCGAAAGCAGCCTCAACTATAAGGTCGCAGTCTGCACATAAGTCTTCCTTAAGACCTGGAGTGATGCTGGCAAGAATACCATCAACCTTCTCCTGTGTCATCTTTCCTTTTTCTACGAGTCTTGCATAACCCTTAGCGATCTTGTCCTTACCGCCTTCAGCCCACTCCTGCTTGATATCGCAGAGTGCAACCTCGTATCCGTCAACCTGAGCAAATGCCTTAGCAATGCCCTGACCCATGGTTCCTGCACCAATTACGCCAACCTTCATTTTTATGTCCTCCTAAATCTTTTTTTCCGGTAAACATGAGAAATTCATATACGTTTCGTTTAACATGCTACCATAATACTTATATCACACATTTAGGATGGTTTACCTTTATCAGATTCCCCACCCTGTTGAACACCAGCCATGCAAAATTTGCCTACGGCAAATGGCTGGTGCTACATGTCAGTTTTTCACAGAAAAACTGACACATATTCTAAATGTTAATATCAGAACTGTTAATTATTACTTGTTCTGGAAAGGAACAACCTTAAGCTTCTTTTCCTTGTCTTTCTCAAGGAAGTTGCCCATTCCTGCCTTCTGATCCTCTGTCTCGAAACAGTCACCAAAAAGCTTCTCCTCAATAACAATTGCCTGATCCATATCTACCTGTAAGCCATCGTTAATAGCCTTCTTGCAGTTTCTCACTGCAATAGGAGCGTTCGCTGCGATTCCGGCTGCCATCTTCTTAGCTGCTGGAAGGAGCTCCTCAAGTGGATAAACAGCATTCACAAGACCGATTCTGTAAGCCTCGTCAGCCTTGATGTTTCTTGCTGTATAGATAAGCTGCTTAGCCATGCCTGCGCCTACAAGACGCGCAAGTCTCTGTGTTCCACCAAAACCAGGTGTGATACCAAGACCAGCCTCTGGCTGACCGAATATTGCATTCTCTGAGCAGATTCTGATATCACAGCTCATTGAGATCTCGCATCCGCCGCCAAGAGCGAATCCATTCACTGCTGCGATGACTGGGATAGGGAATGTCTCAATGGCTCTGAACACATCGTTACCCTTCTTACCGAAGGCCTCTCCCTCTGCCTTTGTGAGTGTTGACATCTCACCTATATCAGCTCCGGCAACAAATGACTTCTCACCGGCACCTGTAAGAATAAGACATCTTGTTGTATCAAGATCAACTGCCTTGAATGTTGCATCAAGCTCCTCAAGAACAGCACTGTTGAGTGCATTCAGAGCCTTTGGGCGGTTGATAGTAACGATTCCTACATATCCATCCTGTTCGTATGTAACAAACTCCATGATGTATCTCCTTTTTATACTGATTTGCAGAAGCTGGCTGCATGGAATGAAGTCAGCTCCGCTTTGAATTTTATAAATTGCTTTGAATTAGTCCTCGATCTTAACGACTGTTGAGCAACCCATTCCACCACCGATACAGAGAGTAGCAAGACCTGTCTTAGCACCCTTTGCCTGCATCTCATGAAGAAGTGTAACAAGGATACGGCATCCTGATGCTCCAACTGGATGTCCAAGAGCGATAGCACCACCGTTAGGGTTAACCTGCTTGTCAACATCAAATCCAAGATCCTTAGCAACTGCTACTGACTGAGCAGCAAATGCCTCGTTTGCCTCGATAACGTCGAAGTCCTCAATCTTAAGACCAGTCTTAGCCATAACCTTCTTGGTTGAAGCTACAGGTCCGATACCCATGATTGAAGGATCAACTCCGCCAAGTGCTCCAGCTACCCATGTAGCCATAGGCTTAACACCAAGCTCCTTAGCCTTCTCCTCGCTCATAACAACGATAGCTGCAGCACCATCATTGATACCTGAAGCGTTACCAGCTGTAACAAATCCGTTAGGATTGATTGTTCTGAGTCTTGAAAGAGTCTCAACTGTAGTACCAGGTCTTGGTCCCTCATCCTTCTTGAACTCAACCATCTCTTTCTTCTTCTTTACCATAACTGGTACGATCTCAGCGTCAAATGCGCCTGACTCCTGAGCTGCAACTGCCTTCTGCTGGCTCTTTGCTGCAAACTCATCAAGCTCCTCACGTGTAAGACCCCACTGCTCACAGATATTGTCAGCTGTCTTGATCATGTGATAGTCATTGAATGCATCCCACAGAGCATCGTTTACCATTGTATCTACGAGTACACCATTGTTCATTCTGTAACCGAAACGACCCTTCATCATAGCGTAAGGAGCCATAGACATGTTCTCCATACCACCTGCAACTACGATATCAGCATCTCCTGCCTCGATCATCTGTGCAGCCATGTTGACACAGTTAAGACCTGAACCACAGACAACGTTAACTGTAACAGCAGTTGTCTCGATTGGAAGTCCAGCCTTGATTGAAGCCTGACGTGCTACGTTCTGTCCCTGACCAGCCTGGATAACACAACCCATGTATACGTGGTCTACCTGATCTGCAGGAACTCCTGCTCTGTTGATAGCCTCCTTGATAACGATTGAACCAAGCTCTGCAGCTGGTGTTGTGCTGAGTGATCCACCCATTGTTCCGATAGCTGTACGACATGCGCCTGCTAAAACAATCTTCTTTGCCATTTTCAAATCCTCCATTTTAAATATTTAAAAATTTAGTGTGACATAAGACTACATATATAATAAATCTTTTTGAATGCCATATATTGTATGTTTTACTACAGTTTATACAACACACAGCAAACTAAAAGTTCACACAATCTGTCATAATTCTAGCACAAAAGCATGTGCCACGCAACAAAAAATGAGCCGTCACTCTGGAAAGCTATTTCATTCTGTTCCTGTCTTTTCCATTTTTGTATTTTCCTTGCCCCGATACTTTTTTGTTATTTGATGATATTGCTTTATTATTTTTGCTATTTTTAACTTTATGTCCTGTATTATTCTTATTTTTTACATTATTACCATATGAATGTCTGTCTGGTGCTCCGCTTCTTTTATCCATTTTCCTCGGAGTTATCAGACATTTTTTATCAAAGCCTATCAGATCCTGTCTTCCTGCTTTAATAAGTGCCTCTTTGACAAGATCATAATTTTCAGGCTTTCTGTACATCATGAGTGCCTTCTGCATGGATTTCTCATGAGGATTATGTGGAACATACACCGGTTCCATAGTTCTCGGATCAACACCTGTATAATACATACAGGTTGATATAGTAGAAGGCGTAGGATAAAAGTCCTGTACCTGCTCAGGCATATATCCTATATCCCGCACATACTCTGCAAGCTCCACTGCCTCTTTAAGCGTGGATCCGGGATGCGATGACATGAGATATGGAACAACATACTGCTGTTTTCCTGTCTTAGCATTTACTCTCTGATATCTCTCTATAAATCTTTCGTACACACTGTTTTGGGGTTTCCCCATCATCTTCAGAACATTGTCAGATACATGTTCAGGTGCAACTCTGAGCTGGCCGCTTATATGCTTCTCGCAAAGTTCACGAAGGAATTCATCGCTGCTGTCTGCCATCACATAATCAAACCTTATACCTGATCTTATGAATACCTTTTTCACGCCCGGTACTGCCTCAAGCTTTCTGAGAAGCTCCACATAATCTTTGTGGTCAATCTTAAGGTTTTTGCACGGATTCGGAAACAAGCACTGTTTGTTCGTACATGCACCATATTTGTCCTGCTTTGAACATGCCTTATGTCTGAAATTTGCAGTTGGTCCACCAACATCATGAATATAACCTTTAAAATCAGGCTCATGAGTCATCCGCTCAGCCTCCCTGACTAGCGATTCGTGGCTTCTGGTCTGGATGATCCGTCCCTGGTGAAATGTCAGTGCACAAAAACTGCAGCCTCCAAAGCACCCTCTGTTGCTGGTCAAACTGAACTTTATCTCTGATATTGCTGGTATGCCGCCTGCGGCTTCATACATTGGGTGATACGTATTCATATATGGCAGATCATACACGTCATCCATCTCCATCTGAGTGAGCGGATACGAGGGCGGGTTCTGGACTATGTATCCTCTGTTGCCATACCCTTCCACAAGGGTTTTTGCAGAATATGGATCTGTATTTATATATTGCGTATAAAAACTCTTCGCATATTCAAGTTTATCACCGGACAGTTTGTCATAATCAGGCAGCATGATACTGTCATCAGGCAAACCCGATATATCCTTGGTTCTATAACATGTTCCGCGAACAAACGTTATATCCTTCACATCTATTCCACTTTCCAGAGCCTCTGCAATTTCTACCATACTGTGCTCGCCCATTCCATATGACAGTATATCCGCAGACGAATCAACAAGAATGGAATGCTTTAATTTATCAGACCAATAATCATAATGAGCAAGCCGTCTGAGACTCGCCTCAATTCCGCCTATAATTATCGGAACGTCCTTATATGTTCTCCTAATGAGATTACAGTATACAGTAGTCGCATAATCAGGCCGGAGCCCCATCTGCCCTCCTGGAGAATATGCATCCTTTTGTCTTTTCTTCTTGGAAACCGAATAATGATTAACCATAGAATCCATATTGCCTGCGCACACCAAAAAGCCCAGTCTTGGTCTGCCAAAAACATCAATGCTCTTGTCATCTTTCCAATCAGGCTGGGCAATCATGCACACTTTATATCCATATCTTTCAAGTAACCTGCTAATAATCGCAGGACCAAATGACGGATGATCCACATAAGCATCTCCTATGACATACACAAAATCAGCTTCAGACCATCCTCTTTTTTCCATATCAACTCTAGAAACCGGTAAAAAATCTTTATCCATTCTATATCCTTCTATAATGCAATCCGGCAGATAACACCTGCCACATCCATCAATAACACAATCTCTGTCACATCAATCATCTTTCTTTTCACTCAGATTTACCGACATTCCAGCTCCAAGTGCAACAGCTTCTAGCGCTTTTTCTGATATATATGCATCTATACCTGTACGCTCTTTTATAAGTTTATCAAGACCATATATAAGACTTCCTCCACCAGTCAGCACTATACCTGAAACTGCTATGTCTGAAACCAGTTCTGGAGGAGCTGTCTCAAGCACATTATGAATAGCGCCCAAAATATGATTTGTTGTCTCTTCAAATGCATCAACAGTCTCATTTGCAGTTATAGTCACAGCCTTTGGGAGTCCTTTAATCAGATCACGGCCTTTTATGTCATAAGCAACATCTTCTTCTCTCTTCATAACAGACCCTATTGCAAGTTTTGCATTCTCGGCAGTCTGATCACCTATAAGCAGGTTATACTTTCTTCTTGCATATTTAATTAAAGCATTGTTGTAATCGTCTCCTGCATACTTTATAGAACTACTCTCAACAGCTCCACCAAGTGAGACAACAGCTATATCTGTAGTTCCCCCTCCTATATCCACCACCATATTGCCTTTTGCTTCATACACATCAACATTTGCACCCACAGCAGCGGCCAACGGTTCCTCCATTACATAAACAGTCTTCGCTCCTGTCTTATATACAGCCTCCTCGACAGCACGCCTCTGGACTTCTGTTACTCCACTTGGAACACACACGCATATACGAGGTCTTCCAACTCCCGATCTCTTCTCCATTGCGCTTCTTATAAATGCCTTTAACATTATCTCTGTAATGGTGTAATCAGATATAACGCCCTTGTTAAGCGGGCGTACAACCTCTATATTCTCAGGGGTTTTCCCTATCATTTTTTTTGCTTTTGTACCAATCGCTATTACTTTTTTGGTGGACACTTCATATGCAACAACAGATGGCTGATTGACAACTACCCCTTTACCTCTTACGCTGATCAATACGTTTGACGTTCCTAAATCCACTCCTATATCAGTTGAAAGCATATAAATATCTCCTTATCACAAATTTATGTATTAAAAATACCAGTGCTATAACACAAATATTATAAGCACTGGCATCTTATTTTTCAACAAAATTCTACAGCATCAATACTGTACAAAAATCGTTTTTATAATTACTTTATCTCTTTTTTCAGAACCTTCTTATCTATAGGGTCTCTTGTCTCTGCCGCAGCCATAGCACTGTCCATGGCAGTAAGAAGACGATCTATATTTCCTGATTCCATACCCATGAGAATATTCTTGATTGATGCATCCGCACCGCTTTCAAGCTTGAATCCCTTCTCTTCAACATAGCACTCAGCAACATCAACCATACCGCTTTCATTGATCTGGTCGAAATAAACCCTGTTGTTGAATGCTCTTGCCTGAGTCATATTGGATGCAAGCATATTACTGAGCGCGGTTTTCTCACCTGTTAAAATGATCTTGATATCATTTTTTCCAGGTGAACACAGATCAACCATCTCCTTAAATCTATCTGACGTGATAAGACCTGCACTCTCAACTATAAGGCATCCACCTTTAAGTTTTGCAACAGCTCCGGAAAGTTTACCGCTATTGATTACCTTTGCCTTAACCTTTGCCTTAGCCTGAGATTTGCAGATTCCCATGTCATAATAGAATTTTGCAAAATCTTCTCCAACCATAGTAAGACCAAATCCGTGCTGACCAAGAATTACTATATTCTTTGATCTCTTAGGATCAACCTTAAGTGTCTGAAGAACATTCACTATCTGTGCACCAGCTGGCTCAACACCGAGATACTTATACAGATACTTAGCTTCCTTAGGAAGTGACTTACGTCTTGCAGCAACATTCTCACTGATTGTTGCTGCCATAGTTGCCTCCTCATCCTGTGAGATAACCTTTGCAGCTTCCTCTACCTTTCCTGCCTTAAGGAGTTCTTCCTGTTTTCTGTATTCCTCTTCTCTCTTTATAGCCTTCTCAAGTACCTTTGCAGCAGCACCTGACTTACTTCTGATATCTGCAAGCTGCTTCTTAACTTCTGCCTCTGCCTTTTCCAAAGCTTCAAGATCTTTCTTCTTCTTAGCCTCAGCTTCTTCCTTAGCTTTCTTTGCAGCTTCCTTTCGTGCAACAACACGCTCTGCCTGCTCCGTCTTAAGCTCAGAAATCTTATTCTTTAATTCAGTTTCCTTTTTCTTAGCCTCATCAAGAATCTTCTTAGCCTCAACTTCAGCCTTAGCTTTCAGGTTCGCAGCTTCCTGCTCAGCCTTAAGGGCTACAGACTTAACCTTTTCAAGCTCATTTGCCTCAGCCTTGGCATACTTCTCCTCTTCGGAAGCAATAAACTCCTCATGTTTTGCAGCACGTATCTTGCCATCAGCAGCAAGCTTATCAGCTTTTTCTTTAGCCTGATTCTCTGCATTCTGAATTTCTACTTCTTCTGAAATCTTTGCCTCTTCTACAATCTGCTCAGCTTCCTCAGATGCAGCCTCAGCCTTTGCAAGGAGATCTTCAGCCTCAACAAGCGACTTCTTTGCTGAGTTAAGGGCATCCTGAGCCTCAGCCTTTGCCGCCTTAAACGAATTATTCTCCTTCTGCGCAGCATCTACATCATTCTTAATCTTCTTGTTCTCGTCCTCTGCCTTCGCAATATCAGCAGCAGCCTTTTTGATAAATGCCTCACTGTCAGCAATCTTCTTCTGAACCTCTGCCTTTGCCTTCTTTGCATTCTCAAGAGCCTTGATTGCTTCAGCCTCAACAGTCTCAGCCTTCTTAAGCTCCTCCTTCTGGATCGCAAGCTTTGTATTGGCATCATTTCTACTGTTCTTTGTGTTCTTTATTGTATTTTCAGAATCTGAGAGTTTCTTCTTCAGATCTGCAAGAGTCTTGGATGACTTGGCTTCAAGCTCTGTTGTGTTCTTAAGGTTCTCATCAGCCTCCGATTCTGCCTTCTTAGACTCGCTGAATATTGTACCAGCCTTGTCCTTATCAGATTCAGCAGATCCAGCAAGCTTTGCCGCCTTTGCCTCTTCATCAGCTCTCTTCTTCTTTGCAGCCTCAATCGCCTTGGACTTAGCAGCATCTATATCAGACCTCTTCTTATCATCTTCAAGAACTGCCTTCTTGAAATCTGCGTCACCCTTCTCAATGTTGGACTTCTTGGCATCTGCAAGAGCCTTGATAGCTTTATCAGCCGCAGCCTGAGCCTCATTGATCATGTTGGTCTTGAACGTTTCTGGATCACTCTCTGCAAGAATCTTGTCTGACTGTTTCTTTGAAGATTCGTTTGAATCGTCAATCTCCTTCTTGAGTTTTGTTACAGCCGCATCAAGTTCTTTCTCCTCACGCTCAAGAAGTTCTGCATCACCCTTCTTCTTAGCCTCAGCTTCCTGTGTCATCTTGGCATCATAGCTCTGCTTCTTTGCAGTAAATTCCTCAAGCTGCTTCTCGAGATCCTTCTCTGCCTTTTCACATTCCTCTATGGTCTTCTTAGAAGTTTCCGCATGCTTCTTTGCTTCCTCAGCATTCTTTCTGGCATCATCTATAGCCTGCTGCTTCTTTGCCTCCGCCTCAGCCTTAGCCTTTTCTGCAGCAGCCTTCTTTCTGGCTTCCTCAGCCTCTTTGCGCTTCTTCTCTTCCTCTGCCTTACGCTTAGCTTCCTCTTCAGCCTTCTTCTTAGCCTCTTCCTCTGCCTTCTTCTTGGCTTCCTCTTCAGCTTTCTTCTTAGCTTCTGCCTCTGCTTTACGCTTCTCTATCTCCTCAGGGCTTTCCTCATCTATATTGGACAGATTCTTTATACCAGCACCAAGGAAATCATCATCGTCGTCCTCGTCATCATCAAAATCATAGAGAGACGCACCACCGCCACTCTGTTTATTTCTATCTGGCAGAATGCTGAACAAATCACCATTTGAATCGCTGCCCTCTGCAGGTGCCTTAACCTTTTTGACTTTGGCATTCTTATCTGCAACCCACTCAAGTGAATCTTCTTCAGTGCCATTCTCTGTATCTTCATCTTCGAGTACGATGTTACTTCCGCCTTTAGACTTGACCGTACCTTTACCAGTCTCTGAGCCAAATCCAAGACCGCCACCAAGGCCACCCTCCGGTTTAGGTATGCTTCCAAGGCCGCCCTCAGACTTCACACCACTGCCAAGGCCGCCACCAAGGCCACCGCCAAGACCGCCTTCCGACTTTGAAGCGCCACCAAGGCCACCGCCAACAGCTCCTCCAAGACCGCCACCTAACTTGCCTGCTCCAAGGCCACCACCGAGTCCGCCAAGACCACCGTCTTGAACATCATCAGCAACCCCGCCAAGATTAAGACTGAGCTTTGGTGCAGCTTCTTTTTTCTCCTCTTTCTTGTCTTTTTCTTCTTTTGACTGTTCAGCTCCCTCGTTCTGAACATCCTCACTCTTATCGTCCTCAGATATTTTTTCTGGTTCATCTTCCCTGACGATACCGAGAGCTTCCTCTCTCTTTCGGCGTTTCTTCGCCTCTATGCGTTCCAACTCCTCCTTGGACAAAGTTTTGTGTTGGCTTTTTGTAGTCTCTGCCTCTTTTTTCTTGCCACCATTCTTAAGAAGCTGTTCTTCTTCTTCCCTCTTCTTCTTGGCAGCCTGAGCAGCTCTCTCTTTTTCAAGCTGGGCTTTGATCGCAGCAATCATTGCTTCTGTCTGATCTACAGCCAATTCCCTCGCCTCCTTCCGCGTATTCACAAATAAAAAGCATACTATACATACCTATGCTACTTTATTTCTTAATTGTCAGCCTTTTAATTTAAAAGACTTTTTTTCTTTTTTATCTGACCCACCATCCTGCTTTGCAAGCAATTCATCTTTATCACTTATATTTTCTGCTATTGAAGCATCCTCCGGATGCGTGTCATCATCATCAAAATCAAGTATTGATTTAAACTCAGCATTAAACTTTATACCAAGTCTCGCAAGAAGTCTGTCAGTTTCACCGATAAGATCTTCTTCTTTTTTTAGATTCTCATGTATCTTTGCCTCATTCTTATCAATCACGGCATTGACATCTTTATCCGCCTTAATATCATACAATACAGCTCCATCAGTATTGTAATCTGGAAACAAACTACTCTTAAACACCGGAAACTCTGCATTTTTTGTCTTTTCCGATACATAACGGCGATACGAATGCACATCTTCTTCAGAAGATAATGTATCTTCTATCTGTGTTTCAGAATCACGCACTGCATCATCTATCACATCAGGCTCCGTTTCTTCATGTACTTCTTCCGTCTGTTCCACGCTTTTATCTATCACAGGACACTTTTCCTCAACTTCTGTTGATTCTTCATCCGGCATTTCCGAATCTGCTGTCAATTCTGGTTCTGCTGTCAATTCTGAATCTACTGCCACTTCCGAATCTACTGTCAATTCTGAATCAATCTCATTATAGCTATCTTCTGACTGATCCTCATTTGAATCTGTTTCAAACAATGTCTCATCCACCAGAACAACATTCTCGTCGGACTCACCAGCTTCTGACTCTTCCGGTTCAAATTCATCGATATCAAATTCTTCAAGAGACTCAAATGCCTTATCAAAATCAAAATCACCTGACTGTTCTTTATCGGCTTCAAGCGCCTCAGATTCTTCATGCAATTGTACTGCTTCTGTTTCTACTGACTCAGTTTCTTCTACTGACTCAGTTTCTTCTACTGCCTCGGTTTCTTCTACTGCCTCGGTTTCTTCTACCGTATCCGTCTCATCTGTATCTGAGACATCAGATACAACATCTACCTGCACCGCTTCAACGTCATCAACATATCCAGATTTAGTCATATCATTTTCAACGTCATCTGTTGTTGCAACACTTTCATCAATCTGCATCTGATCATTCTTTTCAGGTTCTAATTTTTCCACTTCATCTTCATCAAAATTAACAACCTCAACACCCTGATCATCAGCGTCCAGATCAAACTCACCCTGGTCTAAATCACAATCTGAGAATACATCGTCAAATGTCTCCTCAATCTGTTTGTCTTCTGCCTTATCCGTCTCCTGATCTTCATCCTGAATATCCTCAGGAATATCAACCATGACTACCTCCTCAGGCTCTTCCTCTATAACAAAATTATCCTGTTGACTCTCAAAATCATCAACAATGTTCTCATCATCTTCATTGTATACAGCTGCATCCTCCGGAGAAAGTTCGCCACTAATCTCCACCATATCCGCATCCCGCTGTACATCAGCTTTATCCTCAGCAATGGCTTTCTCTGGCTGCCCTACATCGGAAGCTTCTCCGTTATCGTCAGGATCCTTTGAGACAACCTCATCAAGAAGCTGTTCTTTATCTAACTTGTTCTCTGTAAGTTCTTCGATCTCCTTCTCGACAATCTCCTCTTCCTTTTTTGACATTCTGCCAAACAGTCCAAATCCTTTCTTCTTTTGCTGCGGATCTTCCTGTTCTTCCCTTCGGGCTTCCTTTTTCTGTTCTTTCTTGTCCTTCGACCTGAGCCACATCTGTTTAAACTTCATGGTGCTTGTAACAGGTGCGTCATCCTCCACCATGATCATTATCTTTGCATCATCCGGATGTATCCTCTGATCATCATCAGCAAGAATCTTACCTTCAAATTCTCTGATATCGTTCTGTTCTGGATCATCATCCACAATTTCCTTTGTCGGATAACAATAAATCTCTGTCTCCAAATCTGTCGTATCAGACATCATGTCATCAAGCTCTGCCAGATGTGTAGAATTCCTGTAGTTAGCTCTGAATTCAGCGCATCCCGCATTAAACTTCTGTTTATTTCGTATGTACGCCTGAAGAAGAAGCATCTCATAATCCCACTCCTCAGAAGTCTCCATATCATTTGCAGTTACAAGAATACTGTACAACTCATTGACAGGCTTCCTATGCGCCTTAGCTATCATATATTCCAGTCTGTATGTACCTGCATCCTTCTCTTTCTGATTAAACTGATATATCTCATAGTAATGTTCTGCCAGACTTGTAAATCCCATAGAAAGATATAATCTGATAATGGAATAGATTATCTTGTTGCCAATCGGCGCCATGGAATGGGCTCTGACCAGCGCAGCTCTGGCATCTGCGTACCTCTGGTTCTCATAATACACTTCTCCGCATATCCTTATAAACTGCGGACTGAGGGACTTTGACAAATCCTGATGTTCAAGTATATCGAGAGCGAGGCTGTAATCACCATTGTCTGCAAGTTCTTTTATTTTGTTGACACTCGACATGCTAATTCCTGTACTCATTACCCAGCCTCCCACATTTTTATCGTCGTATTATTTTATCATAAATGACATTTGTTTACAACCTTTTGATTAGCCAGCAAAAGGATCACACCAACCACAATTCCAGCAGCAAAACCAGCTATATGTGCCACATTATCAATCCCCTCTGACAATTGCCCGTTGACAATAGTAAGCACCAGAAGAACAATCATATTCATGAGTGATAAATCCTTAACCCTGCCTTTGTTTTTGACCGCTATAACAACAAGGATACCAAGCAGCCCAAATATCGCCCCCGATGCCCCAGCAGCGTAATCATACGTGCCATGGGCAAGACACTCAAAATATGACACCACTGAAGATGTAAGGCCCGTAACAATATAAACTGCCAGATATTCAAACCTACCGATAATATTTTCTACTCTTGCACCAAGAGCGATCAAAATGACCATATTCCCAAAAAGATGTGCAAACCCAAAATGAGTGAACATAGCGGTAAAAAATCTGTAAAATTCGCCTTTTTCGGATATTGCCTGAACATTGACTGCAAGCCTGTATTCAAGTGGAGTGCCCCCCGAACCACCAGAACTGTACACACACGCAATATATACTGCAATGTTGAGCAGTACAAGTATAGGTGTTATCACACCAAATATATTTCTGAGTGTTCTGTTTGATTTTTCATTTTCGAAGGCCAGCTGTTTATCTATAACATCATACAAGCCGTCAAAATCCGAAGGCTGATTTTCAAAAATATATAACTTTCCATAATCCTCTGTAAACAGCCAGACACTGTCAAGATTCTTGACGATATCAAGCGTTGCATCATCAAACATCCCGTTTGGTGTTATGAGGATATTGAGTATTTTCACATTTTTATGGAAATTAAAAGACAAATCCAGAAAGATCTTATTATTGAAATCTTTTAGTTCTTCAGCACTCAGATCATGATTGCTTCCTATAACAACAACGTATACGGCATCATCAACAACTTTGCCGTATACGTTATTACTTTCAGGATTAAGTTTTCGGTAGCCTTTCCTTACAAGGCAATTCATTATCTGAAACATATATTGCTGCATAACAAAATCCTATAAACCTAAGAATAAATTCTCAACCTTCTCAATTACTGAATCCTTCATAGATCCTCTGGTTTTCTCATAATATAAACCAGATTCCATGATCTGAAGAAGCTGCATTCTAAGTCCTGAATCGATATCTTTAATATACTTCATCAAAACATCCTTGATCTCGATTACATACTCCTTCGTCTTCATCTCCTCAAGCATAGGCTCATAATTGAACGTGACAGAATTCTTCATCTCATCCTGTTTTCTTCCACAGATGACACATTCCTCTGAGCCGCCCTCATTGACATGTCCACAGTTACATGTCCATACAAGTCCATCTGACTTATAATTTGCTACAGCATCTATGCCCTTCTTAAGCTTAAGAGCCTTGAACTTTGTATCAGACATCTCTATGCCAATTGAATCCGCATCTATTTCATATACACCGCTCGCCTTCACGTACTTCTTTATATACACCTTTGCTGAGGTTATCATCTTTATATATTTATCCGGGAGCTTACACTCCACATAATCGGATTTGAGAAGGTTAAGGTTGGTCTTCTCAAATGTAAAATCAACATCTGGCAAAGTAATATTGTCACCATAGATATTGGTAAACTGCACCTCTGCCTTGATTGCTCTTATATCGTCATTGTTATAATTGTTGAACCATCCACACACCTTAGTTCCTTTTCCCTCTGATGCAAGGATTATCTTTGACGCCCTTGGAACGAGAAGATCATAGTAGTTGCGCACATAAATATCTTTTCTGACAAAATTACTCTTGTCAAATTCTGATTTATACTGCTGCTCTATCTTTACAAGAGTACCACTTGCAACAACCGCAGTAACATTGTTTGTGTAAACCTCAACTCCCGTTCTGAAACCTACTACAGCATTATAACCACACTCACCAACAAGATCAGTAAAATTCTTAATTGTTTCATTAAGTATCTCGTCTATCTTCTCCTGATACACATCTCTTCTGTCTGTGGCTATATCAGCTATAGATGTTCCAATATCCTTAAGAAAATTGGAATTGAGTATCGTCTGCGTGAACTTGTAAGCCCCATACTCAACTATATCATACCCTTCAAAACTTGTACCCGATGTAATTAAAACTTCACTCATATCGTACACCTCCCAAAATTATAAAAAAATTGTATCACAATCATTTACAATTAACAAATGTTTTTTGTTAATTTTTCATCAAAAAGAGGTGTTTTTTTGTTAATTATAGCAAAATCGCACTATTTATACTTCATCAGACCGTTTTCTTATATGTGACAAATGAAAAATCGTACTGTGACAGATCATCTCCAGGCCTGCTGTCTGCCACCTCCCATCCAGAGATCTTATCCAGATTCGGAATATATGCATCCGCATCAAATTCCTCGTTTATCTTTGTGATTATACCTGTGTCACAATATGGTATAAGTGCATCATACACAGTCTGACCTCCTATAACATATATATCATCTGAATCATACTTTTTGAGTTCAACAAAAAGCTCATCAAGAGAATGAACAACAACAGCACCATCCACGGTATACTCAGGATTGCCACTTAGTATTATATTTGTTCTTCCTTTCAGCGGTCTTCCTCCAGGAAATTCCTCCAAAGTTTTTCTTCCAAGAACAACCACATGCCCCATGGTCTCATTTCTGAAATTCTTCTGATCCTCAGATATTCTCACAAGCAATCTTCCCTTATTTCCTATAGCCCAATTTTTATCAACAGCTGCAATAAACTTCATATATCCTCCAAATCGTCTTAAATTGCCACCGGTATATCTTTTATCTGGGGACCGGTCACATAATCTTCTATAGTGATATCATCGACTGTAAAATCATAGAAATCCTTTATATCCGGATTCAAAGAAAACTTCGGTGCCGGATATACAGGTCTTGAGATGAGTTCTTTCACAAGCGGTATATGTCTGTCATATATATGGGCATCTGCAATGACATGAACAAGCTCTCCCGGCTTAAATCCGGTCACCTGTGCAAGCATATGTACAAGAACCGCATACTGTACTACGTTCCAGTTGTTCGCTGTAAGCACATCCTGGGATCTCTGGTTAAGTATTGCATTGAGCCGGTCTCCTGTCACATTGAATGTCATGCTGTACGCACACGGATACAGATTCATCTCATGCAAATCCTGATGAACATATATATTCGTCATCATTCTTCTGCTGTATGGATTATTTTTCAGATCGTATATCAGACGATCAACCTGATCCATCATCCCCTCCTTATACTGATGCTTCACTCCAAGCTGATATCCATATGCCTTGCCGATAGACCCATCCTCATCAGCCCAGCTGTCCCATATGTGACTCTTTAGATCGTGTACATTATTTGATTTCTTCTGCCAGATCCAGAGCAGCTCATCTACCGCAGATTTCACATATGTCTTTCTGAGCGTCATAGCCGGAAACTCCTTTGACAGATCATAACGATTGACAACTCCAAATTTCTTTATCGTGTAGGCATAAGTTCCATCTGCCCACTTTGGACGTACTTTCTCCCCCTCCGTACTGTAACCATTCTCAAGAATATCTTTACACATATTTATAAACAGATCGTCTGCATAACTCATTGATGTTCCTCCGCATGTATAATTTTCTGTCTATTATAACATAATAAATTTCCCTTATGTGAAAATTATTACATCCAGGAGCAATTTTATTACATCATACCCACAGGAAACGTTATCTGCTGTATTATAATCTCACAAAGGAGGTGACACATGAATTACAGCACTACAAATCCACTGCCAGCACTCATTAAGTACTTCAGAAAAAAGGCAGGTCTCACACAGGCAGAAGTAGCCGAATCACTGTCCATATCCCGCTCAGGATATGCGAACTATGAAGAAGGCCGCAACATCCCCAATATAGAACAAACAATAAAATTATCAGAACTATTAAACCATGATCTGTTATATGCATACACTATATCGTCAAGATATATGCAGGAACACGCAGAGATGGCTCACCAGATGGTCATGGAGTCAAACAGCTATCTGTCGACGATTGAATCAAACGATAATGCTGCAGATCTGATCACAAATTATGCCTCATTGAGCAAAGATGACAGACGTCTTGTCGATGCATTTGTCAAAAATCTATGTGACAAAGATGCATTTGTATGACAATTTGCATACTGCAGGAAAAACAAAAGACATCACATCAGATACCATAAAAATTTCAAATCAAAAAAATCAAAACTATTCTACATAATCAAAAAAGGAAGTCTAATATGAAAAATCTGGAAACAAGTGAAAAACAAAACATACAGAAAAGTCGTAAAAAAACAGAATGTCACGAAAGTCTTGATACAAATAAAAACAAAAAAGGTCAGGAACTCAGAGACAAAAAACAGCGAGGGACACAAAGTGAAAACAACTCAATAATAGGTGCAGCTCTCAAAGCTCTGAGAACCGGTCAGGATCTCAGGCAGCAGGACCTCGCCGCAAACCTTGAGATATCAGTATCGGCATATTCACACTACGAATGTGGTGAACGGACACCAGATCTTATAAGTCTTATCAGAATATCAAATCTTTACACCATCAACATAAATTACCTTGTTCTTCTCACCTCTATTGATATTGCAAAGAAAAGTGCCATAGATATAAACGATATTTTCAAAGCTTTCAGTTACAGTAAAACTCTTGAAAAGGAAGAAGCAAACATACTATCAGTATGCAAGCGTCTGTCTCCTGCCGGCAAAAAAAATCTAAAAATATTCCTAACATCAGTAATACAGGCAGAGTCAGGATTCTGATATATCAAGGCTGCAGTTCAGCTATAATCTTATTCAGACGGTTCAGAACATTCTTTTTATCTGCGCTCCACAAAGGAGCAGTTAATATACTCTTCGGACCATCGCCAGTGAAACGATGGACCACCATACCTTCAGGTATTTCTTTCAGACATGCGCACAATATGTCAGCATAATCTTCAAACGATAACGGGACAATATCCCCATTCAAATACATCTGTTCAAGAACTGTACCTTTAAGAATATGCAGCAGCTGTAATTTTATTCCATCAGCTCCGCTTTTTACTATATATCTGACTGTGTCTACCATATCATCCACAGTCTCACCAGGCAGGCCAATTATCATATGTACTATAATGTGCACATCCAGCTTTTTCAGTTTAGACATAGTGTCATCATATACGCCCAGCTCATAACCTCTGTTTATTAGTTCTGCCGTACTCTCTTTTGTGGTCTGCAGACCAAGCTCTATCCACACAGGCTTTATCCTGGAGATCTCGTCTATCATGTCTATAACATCATCACCAAAGCAATCTGGTCTGGACGCAATTGACACAGCAGCTATATCATTCCGGCGCGCAGCAGCAATGAATTTGCTTTTGAGCAGCTGTATATCGCCATATGTATTCGTAAACGACTGAAAATACGCAATATACCGTTTGCATCTGCACTTGTCTGATATCTTCTTCTTCGCAGCTTCTATCTGTTCATCTATTCCAAGCGATGCATCTTCAGAAAAATCTCCTGATCCGCTTGCGCTGCAGAAAATACACCCGCCTGTACCAGCCGTGCCATCACGGTTTGGACAGGTGGTTCCTGCATTCAGTGATAACTTATATAATTTTTCTCCAAATGTATCACGGATATATGCATTTGTAGTATATAACTCCATACATCACACCTTCTATATCTGATGGGTAGCCTTGACAAGAGCGGGAACTATTTGTTTCTTTCTGGAAACGACCCCCGGAAGATAACCATATCCATCTACAAACTCAACACCAAATGCCTTATGGCACAATTTCTCTGCGCCATCACCTGAACATATCATGCCAGATCCTTCCTGCAATATATTCGTCATTGCAAAAAGAACAACATCACACCCCGGCTCTGTATATGTGCTAAGGTACTTCGTCATATCAGCTTTGATACGGGCTATTTCTTTTTCATTCACAGAGTTGATCTGTCCTACTGCAATTACCATATCCCCTATATCAAACTTCTTGAAATCCTGATGAAGTATCTCATCCACGGTCTTATCCTTGAGATTGCTTCCCGCATCGAACATCTCCATGGCAAATTCATATATATCTATCTCTGCAAGCCTTGCAAGTTCCTTGGCAGCAGCCTCATCTACGAATGTGCATGTTGGGGACTTGAACGCCAGCGTATCAGACAATATTGCCGCGCACAAAAGACCGGCTATCGGCTTATCTATCTTCACATTCTGCTCTTTATACATCTGGTATATAATCGTCGCAGTACAGCCAAGAGGTTGATTTCTGAAATACACCGGATTTATAGTTTCTATATTTGCTATTCTATGGTGATCTATTATCTCCAGTATCTCGGCATTCTCTACACCATCAACAGACTGGGTTCTCTCATTGTGATCCACAAGAATAAGCTGTTTCTTTCTCGCATTGATGTAGTTACGTCTGGACACAAGTCCTTTATAATTGCCATAGCCATCCGTCACAGGGAAATATCTCACCCTGGTCTTTGCCATAGTGGTCTTAAGAGTATCTATATCATCATCTTCATAAAAAGTCATGATACGGTCTCTTATCATAAAAAATCCAATAGGCATGCTCTGCCCGATAAGTCTGGCAACAGCATAAGTATCCGTAGGTGTTACGACAACCGCACATCCTTTATTCTTCGCAAATTCCAGGACAACATCTGATATGCTGTTCACAAGGCAGACTATGAGCATGCTTGCTCCGCAGTTTATGGCCGCAAGCTGGGCTTCAACCCTGTCACTCACTATGACTATGTCATTTTCCTTTACATGCCTCTCAAGAATATCTACCTGGGCAGCCCCAACAATCACTCTGCCATCCTTAACATATTCGTCAGCATCACCGTACACAAGCTCGCCATTTATAGTATCTATTATGTGTGAGAACCTTGTGCCTGCTATGAACAGTGAATTATCATCCTTCTCAAGCATATATGCCTCAGCAATATCACCGACAGTTATGATTCCTTTTATCTTGCCGTTATTGACGACCGGGAGTGTCGTTGCATCGTTATCCTGCATTATCTCGAACGCTCTCTTCATGGTAATATCACCCGACACACCATCAACCATTCTATATGCTATATCCTTAACCTGAACATTCACATTGCTCACCAGTTCAGGTCCCTTCACTCCAAAATAATTCAGAACAAATTGTGTCTCTTTATTGATATTGCCAGCTCTCTTTGGTATATATTTCTTCTCATGCTGATTTTTCAGATTCGCATACGCTATCGCTGAACAAATCGAATCCGTATCAGGATTCTTATGTCCTATGACAAACACCTCATCTGTAGGAACGTTATGCATATTTCACCTCTATTTTTCTTCACTTTTTATATTTATTCATCTTACTTGCTAACAAGAATAAATTGAATGAGGCAAAATGACAACCCCTTTTAACGTTGTTTATCATTTTGCCCCATTTTTTATGTTTTTAACCACATGATTTTTCGTAAATATCACGAATTAACATGTAAGACTGATGCATTCACATTCTTAATGCAATATTTAACAGCTCTATATCTCGCTTATATCCACGAGTGAAAGCTTTGTGGTATCTGCAGTCTCAAGACTTGTAAGCAGCGCGTCAGCTGTATCAAGACTTGTAAGACATGTAACGCCCGTCTCTACCGCATGACGTCTGATGATAAATCCATCCTTGCTTCGATCAACTCCCTGTGATGGGGTATCTATTATCAGATCGATCTCATGGCTCAGTATCAGGTCAAGCAGATTTGGTGATGGCTCCTCAACCTTGTTGATAAGCTTTGCAGGAACACCATTCTCATTGAGAACTCTGCATGTACTTCTTGTTGAATATATCTCGTATCCGAGTGCAGCAAATCTCTTACCGATACTTATTGCATCCATCTTATCTGAATCCTTGACTGTGAGGATCATCTTCTTGGTCTTTGGAAGATTGATTCCAGCTCCAAGGAATGCCTTGTACAGAGCCTCATTGTAGTTCTTTGAGATACCAAGGCATTCTCCTGTTGACTTCATCTCAGGTCCAAGGCTTATCTCAGCTCCTCTGATCTTCTCAAATGAGAATACAGGCTTCTTGATAGCGAAGTACTCTGACTCCGGCTGAAGTCCTGGTGTGTAACCCATATCCTTGATCTTTTCACCTGTGATAACACGTGTTGCAAGATCTACGATCGGTATACCTGTTACCTTGCTTATATATGGAACTGTACGGCTTGAACGAGGATTTACCTCTATTACATACACCTCTTCATTGTATGCGATGAACTGTATATTTATAAGTCCGATTACGTGCAGGCTGTTTGCAAGTTTCTTGGTGTAATCAGCTATAACTCTCTTTGTCTTTGGTGAAAGTGTCTGAGCAGGATATACTGAGATACTATCTCCTGAATGTATTCCAGCTCTCTCAACGTGCTCCATGATACCAGGGATAAGTATATCATCACCATCACATACAGCATCAACCTCAACCTCTTTACCCATGATGTACTTATCTACAAGTATCGGGTGCTCCTGGGTATGTCTGTTGATGATATCCATGAACTCTATGATATCCTTATCAGAGATTGCTATCTGCATTCCCTGACCACCGAGAACATATGAAGGTCTTACAAGTACCGGATAACCAAGTTCATTTGCGGCCTCAAGTGCCTGCTCTCTTGTAAATACAGTCTTACCTGCAGGTCTTGGTATACAGCACTTCTCAAGAATCTCATCGAAGAGCTCCCTGTCCTCTGCTGCGTCTACGTTCTCTGCGCTTGTTCCAAGGATAGGTACTCCCATCTCCATAAGTGCCTCTGTGAGCTTGATGGCGGTCTGTCCACCGAACTGTACAACGGCACCATCAGGATGCTCCAGATTGACGATAGCCTCAACATCCTCTGCTGTAAGCGGCTCAAAATAAAGTTTGTTAGCTATATCAAAGTCTGTGCTGACTGTCTCAGGGTTATTGTTGACGATGATAGTCTCATAACCCTTTCTCTCAAATGCCCATGTGCTGTGAACCGAACAGTAATCAAACTCGATACCCTGTCCAATTCTGATAGGACCTGATCCAAGTACCATAACTTTCTTTCTTGAGTTATCCTCAGCGACCTCATTCTCCAGAGAGTCAAAGCATGAATAGTAGTATGGAGTCATTGCATCAAACTCTGCCGCACATGTATCAACCATCTTAAAATGTGCTGTTACGCCATAGTCATAACGCATCTGTCTGATTTCTTTCTCTGTCTTGCCCGTGAGTCTTGCGATAACCTTATCAGGGAACTCTACTCTCTTGATCTCCTTCATAAGATCCTTGGAGATATCGCCCTTTGACTCAATTATCTTTTTCTCGGCTTTTACAAGATTGTGGATCTTGTCTATGAACCATCTGTCAATCTTGGTGATATCATATATCTGATCATATGAGATTCCACGTCTGATAGCCTCAGCTATGACGTAGATACGTCTGTCATCCACATGTCCGAGAAGTTTTATAACTTCCTCATCTGTCATATCTTTGTATCTGCTGGACCAGAGACTGTCTACGTGCTGCTCCAGTGAACGGAGAGCCTTCATCAGTGCACCCTCAAAGTTTGTACAGATACTCATAACCTCACCGGTTGCCTTCATCTGTGTTGTCAGATCATGGTCAGCGGCGATGAATTTATCAAATGGAAGTCTAGGAATCTTGACAACCACGTAATCAAGTGCCGGCTCAAAGCTGGCATATGTCTTCTTGGTGATAGCATTCTTGATCTCGTCCAGATTGTATCCAAGGGCAATCTTAGCTGAAACCTTTGCGATAGGATAACCAGTTGCCTTTGATGCCAGGGCTGATGATCTTGAAACTCTTGGGTTTACCTCGATAACACAGTACTCAAACGAATTAGGATTCAGTGCGAACTGAACGTTACATCCACCCTTTATATTCAGCTCAGAAATAATATTTAATGCTGAACTTCTGAGCATCTGGTATTCCTTGTCTCCAAGTGTCTGTGATGGAGCTACAACTATAGAATCTCCTGTGTGAACTCCAACAGGATCAAGGTTCTCCATGTTACATACGGTTATACATGTACCATTTGCATCACGCATAACCTCATACTCGATCTCCTTCCATCCTGCTATACATCTCTCAACAAGAACCTGTCCAACACGTGAAAGTCTGAGGCCGTTCATGAGGATCTCCTTGAACTCTTCCTCGTTGTTGGCTATACCACCACCTGAACCTCCAAGGGTATAGGCAGGACGGAGAACTACAGGATATCCGATCTTCTTTACGAAGTTGAGACCTCCCTGGACAGTTGTAACAACCTCAGAAGGTGCTACAGGCTCATGAATCTTCTCCATGGTCTTCTTAAACTCAAGTCTGTCCTCAGCCTTCTTGATCGTCATCGAAGATGTTCCTATGAGAAGTACATCGTGCTCTCTTAAGAAACCTGACTCATCAAGCTCCATGGCGATGTTGAGTGCCGCCTGGCCGCCAAGTGTTGGCAGAAGACTGTCTGGCTTCTCCTTTTCAATGATAGCCTTTACAACATCAACTGTAAGAGGCTCAATATATACCTTATCTGCGATATCCTTATCTGTCATGATGGTTGCAGGGTTTGAGTTGATGAGGACAACGCACAGCCCCTCTTCCTTCAGGGAACGACATGCCTGTGTACCAGCGTAATCAAACTCAGCAGCCTGACCGATAACTATAGGACCTGATCCGATAACTACAACCTTTTTTATATTAGGATTCTTTGGCATTACTTTGACACCTCCATCATATTCATAAATGTATCAAACAGTGAATCTGTATCAAGCGGACCTGCACAAGCCTCCGGATGGAACTGGACCGTCTGCGCATTCTTTCCAAGATAGTGAACTCCCTCTACCGTTCCGTCATTTACATTGACAAAGCTGACCTCTGCAATCTTTCTGTCGAGGCTGTCTTCCTTGACCATATATCCATGGTTCTGTGTTGAAATATATACCTTGCCGGTCTTCATATCTCTTACAGGATGATTTGCACCTCTGTGGCCATACTTCATCTTCTCTGTATCTCCACCGTTTGCAAGCGCCATGAGCTGATGTCCGAGACATATTGCAAAAATTGGAATATCTGTATCGAAAAGCTTCTTTACCTGAGCTATTGTGACCTTACACTCTTTTGGATCTCCAGGACCATTGGTAAGCATGATTCCGTCCGGAGCGTCTGCGATGATTTCCTCTGCAGGTGTCTCCGCAGGATATACCGTAACCTGACAACCTCTTGCAAGGAGTGACTTGACGATGTTCTTTTTAACACCGAGATCGATGACCGCAACCTTGAATCCGTCACCAGGATAGAACATTTTCTCCTTACATGTTACATCGAGAACAACATGTCCCATCTTCCATGCCTTAATACGCTTCATGCACTCATCAAAATCATAATTCTCATCAGTAGTGATCATACCTCTCATGGTACCATTTTTTCTGAGGATCTTGGTAAGTGTTCTGGTGTCTATTCCCTCTATACCAGTTATATTATTCTCAACAAGAAATTCGTTTATGGTCATCTCGCTTCTGAAATTGCTAGGCGTCTTGCAGAGCTCTCTAACAATGAATCCTGACTGCCATGGTCTGCCAGCCTCCATATCCTCTCTGCATACACCATAGTTGCCTATAAGCGGATATGTCATACATACTGACTGCCCTGCATATGATGGATCTGTAAGAATTTCCAGATAGCCGGTCATCGAAGTATTGAACACGATCTCACTGATTATCTCATCAGTTGATCCAATACTTTTACCTTCAAATACGTGTCCGTCTTCAAGTATCAAAAAAGCTTTCATAATCGTATTCCTTTCGTTTTTCTATTTTTGCTCAAAAAAAAAGAGTGACAACGGGGAAACGCTTGAGATATCCCACATTTATTGGCCTCTTTTTTCTTAATTTAATAAATACTACCACATTTGACAAGGTGGCACAATATTTTTTTCGATATATTTTTTATTTTTGTGTTCATGACAAAAAACTTTATTTTTATCATTGATTTTTATTCAAATTGTCAAACCTGTTGTTTGCTGTATCTGTTTTCTGCAGCTTTCCTGCTGAATTCGCATCCACAAAAATTTTGTCTGTAAAGTCCATACTCTTTTGACAATTGTATAGAATGTCTGTATCCATCCTTCTTCTTGAAATCACTGAACAGATAATCTATGTCATATTTTTTGCTCATCTCAGCGCCAATCTCATTTAGCCAGTCCGCATTCTTATGGGGACTTATGGACAGAGTTGTGGTAAACACATTATATCCACTCTCTTTGGCATAAAAAGCGCTCTTTTCCAGTCTGAGCTTATAACAGTCATAACATCTAGCCCCTCTCTCGGAGAGTTCTTCCTTCCCCTTTGCCATATCAAGAAAAACCTGTGGATCATGCTCGGCAAGCTTCACATCTACACCATCAACATATACCTCATGCACAAATCTGGAAAGCTCATCAAATCTTTTTATGTACTCATCATAATCCGTTATGTTTGGATTGTAAAAATAAGCAGTTATATAAAAATGTTCACTCAAAACCGAAAGGCAATGGCTAGAGCAGGGGGCGCAGCAACAGTGAAGCAAAAGTCTTGGTTTCGCATTTTGTTCATATTTCACATCAAAATTTCTTATTTGTTCTTCCATTTTTTTATAATAATTCACATTCTGCATTATTGATATCTCCTTTTTTGGTAGTATTACACATTGTTTTTATTGTTTATTTGTTATTTTATATGCATTTGTGCAAAATTGCTAGTTGACTTTGTTATATCTTTACAATATACTATAAATAGTTACTAAAGCACGGCAATAATCAATTATTAATGGAGGTGTAGATTATGACAGTTCAGCAAGCAATAAAAAAGTATAAACTTGAACCGCTAAGTGTCAGTGCAGCTAAAGTAAAAGCCAAGGAACTCAACGTTGATGAAGTTCTGTATATGAATGTCCAGAAAAATAAATATGCATATATTGTACGTGATTCCCGCGGAACCATGCTGTACTCTGATGAGCGTAATTTATATACAAAACTCTACAAAGGCCTTAAGATAACACCTTTGGAATCATAATCTGTATATAACATATCACACACATATAACATGAAAAAAACCTGTTGTCACTCAAGCATGAGTCACAATCGGTTTTTTTCATATATATAACTTTTTATATCAGATGATATACAGGTCTCTCTTCTCCAAATAATCTACATCTTATATAATCGTCTACAAATATTATAAACACAGACAAAAACATCCACAATATCGAATACTGTACACATATCTGTCCCATCAGATTAAATGGCAGATTTGAGTAATCCCAAACATCATATCTTAGTATGATATTAACAACATAGCCCGTAACAAATTCCAACTCTGAGATAATAACCGACGACAGGATCATCTGTGCCAAAATACTCATCTCATTAAACACCTGATTTAACCCGCCGCATAGCAGTGTCGCAAAACCCCCGCATACAATCATAGAATAATGTGAGTATCCACGGGTGGTTATTTCCATAAAATAATAGATCATTCCTCCCGTCATGAATATTGTAACCCATTTAAAAACAAAGACCTTCACAGCAATACCTCCCGACTGTGTTAGTATCCGCTGTAAAGGTCAATATTATTCATCACTCTTTGTATTTTCCCTTAAAGAAATTGTGTACATGTTCTATAGTCCTGTCTGACAACTCAAGTTTAACGAACTCAGTTTTTCCGCTTCTGTTAAGAGCGAATACATACATAGATGCTGAATTGTTCTTATCCTTTGATGTGAAATCCTTTGTCTTTATAGAAGAGTTCTGCTGAAGCTCATTATCAATATATATTGATCCGTCTTTCGCAATAAACTTGACTTCAGAATTATTGAAATCTGCAATCTTCTTCCTGCTCTTCTTTGCAACGATCTTAGCAATCTCAATGTCTTCATTCACCATAATATACTCATACTCGGTATCTCTTCTGGAAATAAAAAATCCAAACACGACAGCTCCTATTATGACGATAAGAAAACCTATACTGAAAAATCCCTGAATAAATCCCGCCGAAACAAATCCTGCGATCATAAGCAACACACCAAGAACGCAGCCAGTCATAACTCCAGCAGGTGTTTTTGTCTTTACTATATGCTCTGCATATCCATCATTTAACATAATGTACTCTCCTTAATCTTCTATGTAATAACATAATTCTAACACATTATCATCTGTTTGCCATAGTCAAATGTATAATTATTATCGAAATATCTATGATGCCATCTATTTTACTGAACATCCCCTGCAGCCTGCACATCCCTGAATTCCTACAGTCATGGCATCATTTGAATAGTTGTAGGCCGACTCTATCAAACAGATTGCCTGAGAACTGATACCAAGGCCCTCTCCTGTAAATCCCAGCTTTTCCTCTGTCGTTGCCTTGATATTTACACGATCTTTCTCGATACACAGACAATTCGCTATATTCTCTCTCATCTGATCGATATACGGAGCAAGCTTTGGCTTTTGAGCTACAACCGTGGCATCAATATTCTCTATAACATACAGCTTTTCTTCCAGAAGTCTCTTCACCTCAGACAGAAGGACCATGCTGTCGACATCTTTATATCTCTCATCAGTGTCAGGGAAATGTCTTCCAATATCTCCAAGCGCCGCTGCACCAAGCAAAGCATCCATAATGGCGTGAAGTAGAACATCAGCGTCACTGTGTCCGAGCAATCCCTTCTCATAAGGAATCTCTACCCCTCCAAGTATCAATTTGCGATCCACAACCAATCTGTGGACATCATATCCCATCCCAACTCTCATATATATCTCCTTTGGCATTTCTTTTATTCAAGAAAAAAGGCGAAAGGAACAGTATCCTTTCGCCTCACACTAGAGTAGCGAGAGGGGGATTCGAACCCTCGACACTGCGGGTATGAACCGCATGCTCTAGCCAACTGAGCTATCTCGCCATATGACCAACCGAAGTTGGAATGGAACCTATAGGGCTCGAACCTATGACCCTCTGCTTGTAAGGCAGATGCTCTCCCAGCTGAGCTAAGATCCCATATTACTTCGTGTCATCGCTGACACCTTTGTTAGTATACTCAAGTGACCATGGTTTGTCAACAACTTTTTTTATTTTTTTTATTTACATACTTTTTATTTATATTTAAACACAAATCAGTATATAACGATACCATCTATTGAACCTTGATCATCTGTCTCCCCCAAAGAGATATATCAGAAGGTTTACAATAAACAAAATGATTACAACAGGAACGATAATATACAACATGATTTTAAATCCAAGAACAAGGGCACCTGCAATTATACCGATAACAAGAGCAAGCACAAGTATAGCTATTACAGCCAGGATTATCTTGCCAAGTGTAGACCCCAAATCAAGTTTGCCATACGCAAAACTCGTATGACCGTCCTCATCAACATTTATATGCCACCCCTTCTTATTGCTTCCGCTTCCTGAGGAGACATACTCATCATATCTGTTGCTTCCTTCATCATAATATCTTCCACTGGCTCCTTTGCCCTCAGTATCGATAATCGTCTTGGCAATCAGCCTTGCTGAGCCAAGAGAAGCGCATATCTCGTCTTCTGTCCTGCCAAGATCTTTCTGCTGTCTGAAATAATTCTCATAATACTCTACAGTCTCATTTAATGTCTGAGAAGAAACATTCCCCCTGAGGGCTTCTGTCAGCTCATTCATAAATTCTCTTTTTTTCATAATCTGCCTCCACATCAAAGTGTATTATTTTAATGTAAATTGAGATATACCACTATAACCTTGTATTGTCCCAAATCCTCTACCACATAATTTATTGAACTAATATTGCCATAATTATATAAAAAAGACAAGTCAAATGTTGATTCATCTGTTCGAACAGCCGCCTCTATCAATTTGTGATTTCCAAACTGTATGCCTATCCTATCCTCATATTCTTCTATGGAATCATACATAAAAAAACTCTTTTTATAATAATTATAATTATCATAGCTGCATACCCTGTAAAACTGTCTCTCCCAATCATGAGTTTGCGCCAGCAGCTCATCACTGATGTTTACATAGGTATGCTTTATATAATCCCCCATGTCTGGAAGAGAGTCATCCCAGGTAAGATCTACATTATACCACTCTGAGTCTATCTCAACCTGATTCCAGGCGTGTAGTCCCTCATCTGTACTTCCGACAACTATATCACAGTTTATATCCAGACATGACATGATCAAAAAAAACGCCTCTGCATAACCATCACATACACTCTCACCAAGCACAAGAGCGCCATACGCTGTATATGCATCGTCCTCATTATCAGGGTATCCATATACGCAGTTTCTGATAATATAGTCATGCGCCGCAAGTTCCTTATCGTAAACACTCATATCATCAGATATATTTCTTTTAATAAAGCCGGCAATAGCATCATATATCTGTTCAGCTCTGCTATTTTCTGCTGGTATCGGTGTACCCTCTATATACTTTCTAACAGCAAAATAATTATCAGATAGCTCATAATTTAATTGAATGGCCAGATATTCACCCGATTCTATAATAATCCGGTAGGTATCTACACTTCCGTATGCCGAGTCGATATATTTATTTATATTGTGTACATCTGATTTCTTTACATTCTTAACGTAATATATACCATCATCCATTCCACTTTCCATATCAGACACAACGGCTGCACGAAACTCCACAAGTCCATCCAGCATGTCACCACTTTTTATGACATTAAAAAAGAGCCATCTGACCCCGACAAGCAATACAGAAAGTGAACCTGCTATAACAATAAACAACAGAAGCCTTTTACGAAATTCCACTTATACCTCCAGTATTTATCAAAACAAAATTTCTAATTTATTTTATCATCTGAAAATAGCCGCCGCAAGACCGACCTGCAGTTTAGCCGTGTAAAAAAATTAATTAATTTCAATTACACATTTACAATATCTCATGATCAATTCACAAAAGCAAATAAATCTCTTATATGTTGATAATGCACTTTTAATGTTGTAAAATAAACACATTGTCTGAGTGAAACAGATTTCAGGCAGTATATAACCACAAACAATTACTAAAAGAAAAGAGGAACAAATTATGGCTCAGCTTTGGGGAGGACGTTTCACCAAGGAAACAGACAAGTTAGTATATAATTTCAACGCATCAATTTCATTTGACCAGAAATTCTACAGACAGGATATAAGGGGGAGCATCGCACACGTGACAATGCTCGCCGCTTCAGGCATCCTTACAGATGATGAACGAGATCAGATAATCGCAGGGCTTAACGGAATACTGAGCGATGTAGAAAACGGAAGCCTTGAAATCACACCCGAGTACGAGGATATCCACAGTTTCGTCGAGGCCAATCTCATAGACAGAATAGGTGATGTCGGCAAGAAGCTTCACACCGGAAGAAGCAGAAATGATCAGGTTGCACTTGACATGAAGCTTTACGTAAGAGATGAGATAGTCGAACTGAAGGAACTTATCTTCAAGCTTTTAACCGAGCTTCACGCACTCATGAAAGCCCATATAGACACCTATATGCCTGGATTTACACATTTGCAGAAGGCCCAGCCTATAACACTCGCCCATCACTTCGGGGCTTATATGGAGATGTTCAAGCGTGATTATGACAGGATGAACGATATATATGACAGAATGAACTACTGCCCTCTCGGATCAGGAGCACTCGCAGGAACAACCTATCCTCTTGACCGTGAGCTCACAGCAAGTCTTCTTGATTTTTACGGACCAACTCTCAACAGCATGGATTCCGTAGCCGACAGAGATTACTGTATAGAGCTGCTCTCAGCCATGGCGACTATCATGATGCACCTCTCAAGATTTTCCGAAGAGATCATCATCTGGAATTCAAATGAATATCAGTTCGTCGAGCTGGATGACTCTTACAGCACCGGAAGCTCTATTATGCCGCAGAAAAAAAACCCTGATATAGCAGAGCTTGTAAGAGGAAAGACAGGAAGAGTCTATGGTGCTCTCACGTCTCTTCTCACGACTATGAAAGGAATCCCTCTCGCATACAACAAAGATATGCAGGAGGACAAGGAGCTTACATTTGATGCTATAGACACAGTCAAAGGCTGCCTTGCACTATTCACTGGAATGATCTCCAGTATGACTGTAAACAAGCCTCGCATGGAAGCATCGGCAAAGAACGGCTTCACAAATGCTACAGATGCCGCTGACTATCTCGTAAACCATGGAGTACCTTTCCGTGATGCCCACGGCATAGTCGGTCAGCTTGTGCTCAAATGTATCGCTGAAAACATTTCTCTCGATCAGCTCAGCCTTGGCGAGTACAAATCTATATGTCCTGTATTCGAAGATGACATATACAAAGCCATCAGTATGGAGGAATGCGTCCAGAAGCGTAACACCATCGGTGCACCAGGCCACGCTGCTATGCAGAAGGTTATAGATACAAATGAAAAGTTTCTTGAATGGGCTGCAAATGACACAGCCAGACACACTAAGGAGTGATAGACAATGAATAAGACCACAAAAGCCAAATATGACATGGCTGAGAAGATGCTCAAGGTAAATATCTCCATTGAAGAGGTTGCTCTTATGACTGAGCTTCCAGTTGAGACCCTCAGACAAATTGAAAAGGATATTCAGAAAGACGGGCTTGTCACAAGACATGACGTCAAAGATGTCGATCTGGACTCAGGCTATCTGATATAGAATACAAACAGTCAGGAACCCATTTTGCGGCAACGCAAAAATGGGTTCTTATACTGTACAAGAAAATATTTAAACATTATTTGTCATCAAGATATCTTCTCAGGCTTTTGATGGCATTTTTTTCCAGACGGCTCACCTGTGCCTGTGATATACTTATCTCCTCTGCCACCTCAGTCTGCGTCTTACCTTCAAAAAATCTTAGTTTTACGATATTCTTTTCCCTGTCATCAAGCCTATCCATCGCCTCCCTAAGATCCAGATTTTCCACCCACATCTCTTCTTTATTTTTTCGATCCTTTATCTGGTCCATAATGTACAGAGTATCTCCACCCTCCTGATATACAGGCTCATATAGCGAAAGAGGCGCCGATATCGCGTCAAGGGACATAACTATATCCTCCTTCGGAATGCTGATCTCCTGAGCAATCTCATCAATTGTCGGTTCCTTGTCCCTGGTCTTCTGAAGATTCTCCTTTGCGTATATCGCTTTATATGCTATATCCCTGAGCGAACGTGAAACCCTAATTGCATTATTATCACGCAGATATCTTCTGCACTCTCCAATTATCATCGGAACTGCATATGTTGAGAATTTTACATTTAGAGTTCTGTCAAAATTATCAAGAGCCTTTATAAGCCCTATACAACCTACCTGAAACAGATCGTCCGGATTCTCATTTGAACTTCCAAATCTCTGAATTACGCTGAGAACAAGCCGCAGATTTCCCTCAATAAACTCTTTCCTTGCATTCATATCTCCAAGCTCTATTCTGTCAAACAGAGCATTCTTCTCATCTTCTGTAAGGTTTGGCAGTTTTGCTGTATTAACACCACATATTACCACTCTGTTAAGTGCCATAGTGCTCCAACCTCCACAGTGTTATCTCTATATCACTATGATGCGCACATATATGGTATTTTATTCATGAGTATTTAAGACGAAAAAACTGTGACGGGCAACTTTGCCTGTCACAGTTTTCACATAAATCTTTACAGCAATGCTAATTTTTTCTGAACTCCTCAAGTTCAAGGCCTTCATTGTGCTGAAGAACCTGATTGATAACCCATTCATTTGCAAACAGGAGAAGTGGATTTCCTTTCATATCCTTCACCTTCTTGACATCACTTACACGTTTTAATTTTGTGACATCTATGGTTGGATCCTTCACCCATCTGATATAATTATATGGAATAGGCTCAAGCCTTATCTCGCATCCATACTCATTCTCTAATCTGTATTTGAGAACATCGAACTGAAGAACACCGACAACGCCAACTATTATCTCTGAAAGTCCCGCAGTATATTCCTGGAATATCTGGATTGCCCCCTCCTGTGCTATCTGAGTGACACCCTTTACAAACTGTTTACGCTTCATACTGTTCAGCTGCACAACTCTGCAGAAATGTTCAGGTGCAAATGTAGGAATACCCTCGTATTCGAATTTCTTTCCCCCGGTTGTAAGTGTATCGCCTATAGAAAACAGATCCGGATCAAATACACCTATAACATCTCCTGCATACGCCTCTTCCACTATCTTTCTGTCCTGTGCCATGATCTGCTGCGGCTGTGAAAGTTTGATCTTTCTCTTGCTTGGAACATGATACACTTCCATTCCCGCCTCGAATTTGCCTGAACAAATTCTCATAAAAGCTATCCTGTCTCTGTGTGCCTTGTTCATATTAGCCTGTATCTTGAATACAAAAGCAGAAAACGACTCTGTCGCAGGGTCGATTATGCCCTCAGATGAATTTCGTCCAAGAGGTGGTGTGGTCATCTTGAGGAAATAGTTCAGAAACTGCTCTATACCAAATGTGTTGAGTGCAGAGCCGAAAAATACAGGTGAGAGCTCTCCAGCTCTGACCTTTTCAATATCCATCTCTTCTGTCGCTCCATCTATCAGCTCTATCTCTTCCTTGAACTGATCATACAAATATGGACCTACAAGTTCTTTGAGATTTTCATCGTCAATGTGATAATCCGTCTCCGCAGCCTTCTTTGCGCCACCTGTTGATATAGCTTGGAATGTAGATACTATCTGAGTGTTTCTATCATATACACCCTTAAATTCCTTACCTGATCCAATAGGCCAATTGACCGGACAGGTCTTGATGCCAAGCACAGTCTCAATATCATCAAGCAGCTCAAATGTGTCTCTGGCATCTCTATCCATCTTATTTATAAACGTAAATATAGGAATATGTCTCATAACGCAGACCTTAAAAAGTTTTATGGTCTGTGCCTCGACACCCTTTGATGCATCTATGACCATGACCGCTGAATCGGCAGCCATAAGTGTTCTGTAAGTATCCTCTGAGAAATCCTGATGTCCAGGAGTATCCAGGATATTGATACAGTATCCATCATAGTTGAACTGCAATACAGATGAAGTAACCGAAATACCTCTTTCCTTCTCTATATCCATCCAATCAGACACAGCATATTTTGAATTGGCTTTTCCTTTTACTGATCCCGCAGTATTGATTGCGCCACCGAAAAGCAAAAACTTCTCAGTAAGAGTTGTCTTACCCGCATCAGGGTGGGATATGATTGCAAATGTCCTTCTTCTGTTGATCTCTTCTCTTAAATTGTCATCCATTATCTTTTCCTCATATACAATATTATTTTAATCAATGTGATTATTTCTCTTTAATATTTACAGCACTGTCCATTCTCATGTCATCTTTATTCTGCATGTAATCCTTGTTTTTCTGTGCCCACAGCATAAGCGACTGGATATTCACAGACATCTTCTCCAGCTCTTCAAGGAGTGCATCAAATGTAGCTGCCTCAGTCTCATCAACTATACCATCTGCTGTTATCTCTATAAGCTGTTCAGAAATATCTTCCATCTTCTTGGAGGAACCAAGGAACTGTAATATAAGTCTGTCAAGACTGTCCGCATTGATAGGTCGCACTGTTTCCTTACCTATAGGGCAGTCACCAGAACAATATCCATTACAAAGTTCAGGAATACCATATGCCTTTGACATAGCTAATACTTCCTCAGGATAAGGAACAACGGTTCCAAGCTCTATTCTTGAAAGTCTTGTCCTGTCTATATTCAAAACCTCAGCACTTTTCTCCCTGCTTGTAAAACAATCATTAGCCTTTGACGCATTGTAACGCGCAACATAATATTTATTATTAAGTGCTTTTGTTGCTTTTTTACTCATTTTTTTCTCCTTGTGTAAAAGATCATAATTAACTAATTAAACATAATAACATAGAAGCATCATTTGGTGAAGCAAAATATATCCTTTGATGACATATAACCAACTGTGACAGAAGTATTTGATGGTACACATACTGCTGCTATGCTTTTACCCGCTGTTTTAAAATCAAAATCTCCATACTCATTATTATCACATAACTTCAGCTCACCATACAAGTTACTTACATCGCATCCCATACTTTTCATGTAATTCCTCTCCATAACATGCTTCTGGGCATCGTCATTCATCAGTATTCCCGTACCTGTAAACTTCACATACGCCTCGCGTCTGGTCCAAACCGATACTGCATAGCGGTCCTTCTCTTCTTCTGACAGATCATCAGAATTATATATATATCTATCTTTGGCAGAAAAAAGCCGGTTCACTATACTTGCAGGAAATTTCCTGACACATTCAATATCTATACCACACGGTGCATCTCCAACTATCACAGCAACAAAACCCGATGTGTGACTTATTGAAAAAAACACATCTGACCTGCCTTCAAGGTAGGGTTTCCCACCCTCGCTGCATATATAATTCATGTTATTTTCTTTTATCCCAAATTTCTTATCAAGTGCATATGCAAGAAGCACTCCCGCAGCGAGACTCATTCTTTTATCATCTATACGTGCAAGTCTGTTCACCTTATTTCGCCGATACTCAGATACACCATTCAAACAGTTATCAAAAACTGAAGCATCCGAAAAAAAATCCGCATTCATTATATAAGCATAAAAATCAGCCATAACCACTCCTATGTAACATAAAACTGGCGGATATTCACAGTTTCTTCTATGGATATCCGCCAGAATATAATTATTTTGGATTCTATATAACTACAAAATCAGGAAAGCTCTTCATATCCTTGTTCACTTCATCTATATGAAGTCCCTTATAATCATATACTGCATTGTATGCCATCTGCATCTCCATAGCGCATTTCATCATAGAGATCGGAACTCCTACAAAGAAATCATCGATGGAAATCTCAATCTCACCAGGGTTAAGTGTTATGGAATCTTCTTTCTCATTATAAGGGCTCGCCATCAGTATGGCCTTAACTGCCTTGCTAAAATACGGCATAACGTTAGGTACAGATATATACTTCTTAGCCAGAAGTTTCTCTTTGTAATCATCTCTCAGAACGCACAGTGGCTGTTCCTCTGCAATATCACTTACAAACGCCTTTGCAGCCTCTTCCATGATGACAGTTCTTCTGTCATTTATAGGAGAGCCGAACATGACATTGAGATCCTGTTCTGTAAGTTTCTTGTCCGCAAACGCAACCGTAAACATCTTCTCAGGGCCATACGCACCCACACCGGAAAAAAGCTCTCTGTAAAGTTTCTCCATCTCATCCTTGACAGGGACAACACGTCCGTTGTCGATGTTGGACTCATTGTCAAGCATGAACTTGATTATTCCAGATCTCATCTCCTCTATTCTTCTTGATGTCACATAATCCGTAGGAAGAAACTCATGTCTCTTTGCCTTCTTCAGAATATTGACAACAGTCTGACTTCCCTGAATTGACAGATCCTCTATGGAACTCTTCAAATCCTCTCCAAACTGTGAATATATCTCATCAAGTCTTTCTGCTCTCTGCTGAAGCCATCTGAGTGTATCGCCGAACAGATCCTGCGCATCAAGTTCATCGATGATCTTTGTTCTCTCAGCAGCAAGAGCCTCCTTTATACAAGCATCAAAATATCCACTCTCAGTCTCTCTCTTTGCAGAAGGAAATGTAAAAAATCTCTTTGCGACTATAGCCTTGATGGAATCTATGATTCTGGTATATTCTCCAGACGGAGTGTAATCCTTCATCATATTCTCAAGCCTCTTAACCTCGGCCATCATACCCTTTGTGGAATCTGTTACGCCGGCACTAGGAGCGCCTATTATATCTATGGCACCATATGGGCCAAATTCCTTCAAATACTTGCTGATGACCTCATCAAGTGAACCCCAGAGTCTGTTCTTGAGAGATTTGATGATGACTGGGAGTTCCTTTTCAAAACTCTCCATCTTCTTTGCAAATGCTTCTCTCACGCCATCAGTATTCTTCTTTATCATCTTATATGTCGGCTTTGTGATCTGACCATACTGTATAAGACCATTAACGCCAAGCTTGATATCCACCCCTGGCTCTTCCTTGAGAAATTCTTCAAGTTCAGAAAGAACAGTCTTTATATCAGTCTCTGCATTTCCCTCCTTGAACGGTGAGCGATAGAGTCCCTTGTAAGCCTGTGAGAACAGATCATTCTCACACATATTCTCTATCTCACGAATCGGGATATGGTAATCAGCTTCACTTACTACTTTGTAATAACAATTTGAATTCTTTATCAGATCATCGTCGTGCTCCATCTTCCAGCTTGTGATGGAGTACCCCTCATTCTCAAAGAACATATCTCTGAGAAGCTTGCGGTCATTGTCCACATCGTTATTGCCAACGTATTTATTGCTGGCAAGTCTGTATAAGAAATTTGCCACATCCTTCAGGATAAATCCCTCCGGTATGTATCCCTGGGCATCCTTCCTGCCAGATACAAGCATACAAGCATCAAACAGGTTATCCCTGATAACCATCTTGTTGTTCTTGCTGATAAAAGTATAATTGTCGTCCTTCTCAGAAAGCTTCATATAATAATCCACTTCCTTCATGGTCGCACATCCGTTGGCATTCAGACGTGATACCAGCTCCGTGTCATCATACACAGCCTTGTGGCCAAACAATACATCCGGCATGAGCAGACAGCCCCCCACCCTAAGGTTGTTCCATTTCTTTGCCTTGCCATAAGCACGTATATTGTATGCTACATCTGACAATATACCACTGCCTGTTCCACCTGAAACACCAGTCACAATGATGACATCGACAGTTCCGCTATCCGTCCTGTCGTATACATCCTGCAGTTTATCAAACAGAAGCATCCTGACATCAGTATAAGCATTGGAAAACATAAGTCTTCCTATCTGTCTGTTGCCCTTTGCTCCATCTCTTCCTATAGTCACTGCCGGGAATTCCGGATCCATCCAGTTTGCAAGATTCTCATGTATCGGATTCTTTGCAATTCCATTCTCAAGCACATTCTCAATATCAGGTCTATATATACTGATAACCTCAAGAGCATTAAACCCCACGCCCTCCTTGCTATCCTCTATGGTAGCTTCCATCTCTGAAATATCAGAATCAATCATAAGAAAATTGATATTATCCTCAGGTGTTATGTTGTCTGCCAACATTCCTTTCAGAGCACATACAGCCCTGCTGCCCAATCCACCCAGTCCAATAACAAGAAGATTTCCATTGAATCTGCCATCATGACTTATTTTACCAAAAACACGAATGTCCTTTAATTTACTAAACTCCTCTTTCTGAGTATCAATAAGTATCATAATTGCCTCTCCTTAAATATACACGTACACAACTCCCCACAAACGGATTCCCTGTACACAAGAATCCACACATTCAATGTAACACTATTTCTATTGATATTCAACAAAACGTGACAATATTTTTGTAATAATTTACATAATATCACATAACATCACGAACAACATAGCCAAATACTACTTTTCTATAACTTTCACCTTATCACCAACAACTGAAAAACAGCCAAAGCTTTTTAAAAAGCTTGAGAATTTGCTGTAACCATATTTCTTTATACTGAAGCCTGGAATAATGCTCTTAAGATCCGTATTCAGTTTTCCCATATTGTACATAGCATCCGAACTTTGTGTGATGAGCTTTATTATCTTGCCCTTCACTTCACTCTTTGGATCCATATAATTCTTTATGGAAACGAACTTCTGCCTGCCCTTGTCTATATCTAGATCATCAAACTCTTCGCTTAAAAACGTTGAAAGCTTGGAATACCCATAATTTCTTACGTCAAAGTCAGGATATTTATTGACAAGGCGGCTTCCTATCTCGCCCATATGTGTCTTTTTATCTTTATCATCGTTCTCATCTATTATATTATAGACTGTCTTTTTTATGTCTCTTATGCTTGTGATATTTGACTCGTCAGCTATACCTGCATCCGTATATCCTCCCTTTGAAGGAACCCTGTTTAAATCCTCTGTGACAAGAGAGTCGAGAATCTTAAAGCTTGTACACGCACTGACAAATGCCTTAGGGGTCTTGTTCTCCCCCATTCCGATGACCTGTTTTCCAGCCTCGCGGAGTCTCGATGCAAGCCTTGTAAAATCACTGTCACTTGTCACCAGACAAAAGCCATCTATGTTGCTCGTATAAAGCAGATCCATCGCATCTATGATCATAGCTGAATCTGTTGAGTTTTTCCCAGTAGTATAAGAAAACTGCTGCACCGGCTGTATGGAATAAGACAAAAGGCAATCCTTATCCCACCCATTGTTATTCTTTGACCAGTCACCATATATCTTTCTGACAGTTATCGAGCCAAGTCTTGAAAGCTCATCGAATATACTCTCTACATATTTTGCCGACACATTCTCAGAATCGATAAGTATAGCATACCGGCTTGTAATCTCATTTGACACTACTTCCTCGGTCATATAATCCGCCTTCCTTCTATTTATAGTTTATTCATCCCCTACGCGTTCTCATCTCTTACGACACCAAATTTAGCAGCTTCATCCTCGAAATACTCCTTCGTGAGTTTGACCACAGTGCCTGAGAGAAGGAGAACTCCTATCAGGTTTGGTATGATCATGAGACCATTGAAGGTATCTGCAATATCCCAGAGAAGCCCCAGATCCATCGTTGCACCAATTACTGCAACAAGTGCATATACCACCATAAACGGTTTGATAAGTCTATCCCCAAACAAGAATCCCACGCATCTTGATCCGTACAGTCCCCATCCAAGTATGGTTGAGAATGCAAAACAACAGAGTGCAACAGCCGTGAATATAGAAATCCAGCCTCCATATGTAGCGACAAAGCCGTTGATCGTCAAATCTGCGCCGGCTGCCTGTCCATATACTATCTCTGTTCCGCTGCAGAGTATAACAAGCGCTGTAAGTGTACAGATAACTATCGTATCAATGAACACCTCAAATATTCCCCAGAGTCCCTGCTGTACAGGATGCTTTACATCAGAACACGCATGTGCGATTGATCCTGTTCCAAGACCGGCCTCATTTGAAAAAATTCCTCTAGAAACACCCTTTCTCATGCTGAGAAAAAGGCTTCCAACCACTCCTCCTGTCACTGACTTCGGATTGAATGCACCCTCAAATATAGATGCAAATACGCCTGGAACGCTCTTGAGATTTATAAACACAAGGATCACCGCCATGATGATGTACATAGCCGCCATGAAAGGGACAAGCCTCTCTGTCACGCTTCCAATTCTTTTGATTCCCCCTATCAGGATAAGTGCAACCAATATGGCTATAATTATACCTATCACAAGATTGATGGTAAATGTATTGCTCTTGTCAGCCAGATTGTAATTAAAAAGTGCTGAGTCTATAGCCGTCGTTATGGTATTTACCTGTGTCGCATTTCCAGTTCCAAAAACGGTGAGTATTCCGAGAACAGAATATGCTATGGCAAGGAAATATGCCTTCTTGCCAAGGCCATTCTTGATATAGTACATAGGTCCACCTACCCAGTCTCCATTTGAATCTTTCTCTCTGTAAAAAACAGCCAGTACAACCTCAGCAAACTTTGTTCCCATTCCAAGGAGTGCTGATATCCACATCCAGAACACCGCGCCAGGGCCTCCTATAGCAATTGCTCCCGCAACCCCCGCTATATTACCGGTTCCAACTGTTCCCGCCAGCGCAGTACACACAGCCTGAAACGGACTTATAGCACCATCCGATGTCTCTTTCTTGTTGAATATCTTTCCGAATGTGTGCTTGAACGCATAACCGAACTTTGTAAACTGAACGCCTCGGTTTCGTATGAGAAGCCATAGGCCAACGCCCACGATACATATCATGGATGGCACTCCCCATATAAAATTGTTCACCGATGAATTGACATCGATAATGATCTTAAGTAATTTCTCCATATTTGTACTTCTCTTTTCCTATTACTTTTTTGCATATCATATATGATTTTACAATATAAACTGCACATTGTGCAAGGAAAACCGCATCCACACTTTATCTGTGGATGCGGTTTTCCTTTAATTACAATTTCTACCTCTCGATATCCTTTTATTCTATTCAACATCATACCAAGCACTATTTTCCATTATTATATAATCATCTGAATATTCAGTATCATACATATCATCACTTAACCGATCATTTAAATGTAGAAAGCCATTATTTAAAGTAAGAATTTTCTTCTCAGCATCACAAAGTTCCCAACAATTTAATTCATGATTATACACAGCTCTAACCCAAACATCATAACGAGCTTTAGAATTTGTGTCTCTCCATAATACAAAATACTCCAATGCATCAAAATCATTCGCTATAGATGTAACACATGCGTTTGCCACTTCGTGTGGCTCATCTACACCAAGATAATTTAACACATCCCCAACCGTAAAAACTGGAGCATCCGAAAAGTCGAATCCTGCATACTGTATGGCTTCTGATGATTCCTCCCGGTCATCTGTATCATCTGTATATTCTATATCATCTTCAGAATCTTTTATATCGGCGTCTTCCTGTTGTCGTTCTCTTATTAACATCTCATAACAATACATTTTATTAGCAAGATTATAATTCCACTTAACAATAGTCTTTGTTCCAAATATACTTTTCTCAACAACCACAGGAACACTTCTTAAATATCCATGTGGAACTTTTACATCCACCGAAACATTATACACAATATAATATTCATCAATTTCATACAGATCTTCTACATCCACAACATCTATTTGATCTTCATCCTTGATATCAACATCAATTATATGTCCATGTCCATTTGCAGCACACACTTTTCCTGATGTATTTAACAAATTATTCTTCATTTTGTCAATATTTTTATTTACCAACATAACAAATTCTGGAATCACTCCAAAAATAATTGTAACTATACATATACATACTAATAATATCTTCTCACATATTCTAAATACAGATTTTTCTCTTGTACTCATACTGCTTATAAATAAATGTACACCTAATACAAAAACACAAAAAAGCCCTATAACCAATACTATAAATTGCATATTATATTTTCTCCTATTTAAATCACATTCTTCTATTCTATAACTTCTACTATAAACGAATAACCTAATGCCCATACACAATAAAGCCCAGCTGGGGTACCTTCCGGAATTTTATAATAACCATATCCCTCTGGAGCTACTTGAGCATCTGCATCATATCTTTCTCCAATTGTGTAATATTTTACTGATGTTGTTACTGACCCTTCCTTACTTTCAAAGTCATAATAATATTTATAAAATACACCTGTAGGCTCAGGATATGATAAATAATAATCACCATGTACTTCTATATAATCCTGAATATTGCTTGCAGTTTCACCATTGACCTCATATATTTTACATAAAGGTACACTTGCCTCTTCCAAACGACTGCTCAGATTTTTTTTATAGAATTGTATACATCCACTATCTGCATCTACTTTGAAGTCCTGTGGCACAGTGTAACCCTCAGACTCTACAAATGCAATTGTAAATCCTAGTGTGCCGTCAAATTCAATTAATAAATCCCCAGGATACATCTTTACTACAGAAAAGTTCGAGTCTGCGAATTTTATATACTTATTAACCATCTCATCACGCACATAAGCCGTATCCAATGAATACAATCTATCCTCATGTTGTATCCAAAACTTTTTTTTATATAATCCATCCCCTGTATCTCTTTCATCCTTATATGCATTTACAGCCTCTTTGTACGACATAGGTACACCATTATCAGAAATTATGTTTGTTACTTCTGTTGTTACCTCTACGGTTGTCGCCTCCGTAGTTGTTGCTTCTGTTGTTGTCGCCTCTGTTGTTGTCACTTCCGTTGTCGTTGCCTCTGTTGTTGTCACTTCCGTTGTCGTTGCCTCTGTTGTTGTCATCTCTGTAGTTGGCTCTTCTGTTGAAGGTATGTCCAAATCCAATACATTACTACTACATGAACAAAGCACTACCATTCCCAATACCATAATTAATACCATTGTTTTTTTTCTAAAGTTATTCATTATTACACCTCTCATCTTGTATAATCCACTTATTTTTTATTTGTATAATTCTTCTGTACTATAGGATTTACAACTCCAAACTTTATTTGCCCCATATCAAAACCATATGGTGTTAATATCCACAAGAACTCAATCTTCAACCTATTAACACCTGATATATTCAAATTAAAATCCTGAGGCATCACACCACTGGCAACAACATCAGACGAATATAATAATTCACCATCACCATATATTTTTATTTGTCCTGCTGCAACAGACTCATCCGCTATATCTTTGCAATCATAATGTAATACAACTTTTCCTGTCATTCTGTCATACTTTCCATCAAGCAGATATTCAATTTCACTACTTGCAGGACCCGAAAACATATACCCCCCTGACTCATTAACTAATAATCCTGATGGATATGAAGTTCCTGTATTATCTTTATCTATCCCTGCCCATTTATGTACGTTACCATCTTTATAAAATTCATCTAACTCTGTAATCAACAACGGTTCAAAGCTAATAATTCTATCTAGTTCATCATTTAATTCGGCATCATAACCAATTATTCTTATCGCATTATTGATTTCATTTTTTGCAGTGTCATAATCGCCATTTTTTGTATACATTTCAGCTTTACTAATAGCCTCACTAATATATTCATTTTGTGTTTGCGTTATTTTCACACTGTACGAGTCATCATTAAAGTAATTCTCTAGCTCCTCATACATATCAATTGCTTCAGACCATTTTTTGTCCTTAACATAATCTTCGGCCTTGATCTCTAATAAATCTTTGTATTTACTCTCCAACTCAATGATTTTCTCATTCATTGTTCCATCATCATATGTTTTAATTGCATTCTTATAAAGATTAATTGCCTTAAGATATTCCTCATCTTTAACATAGCTTTCTGCTTCATCTATAGTTAATTCTATATATTCTTTTTTTGAGTCTGTTATCTTGTTCTGAGCATCATTGTAATTCATGTCATCAGCTAATACTTTCTCATAATATATAACCGCTTCTCCATATTTTTTATTACTAAATAATTTCTCAGCTTTATTGTAATTATTTTTTGAATTTCTTAGTTCCTCCAAGTATAATATCGTTTCATTTACATACTCTGCAACCTCTTGCTTGTCCATTTCGATACTTTCTAAATTTCTCAATGCTGTATCATAATCTATAATCTCTGAATTGTATGATTTAACAATATTTTCGGCGTCTTCCTTCGCTTTTTTTATTGTGGTACACCCACATAATGTGGAAAAAACAAGAATACATATAGTGATCCATATAAGCAACTTAATTTTCATATTAATTCCCCCTCATATTAAAAATTGCTACAAAGTGATCATTTACATCACAAATTATATTCAATTAAAGTCTTCGTAATACATCCCTGATTTACTATAATTTGTCATATCAAATAATAAAGAATGAACGGTTTTTAATAAATCTCAATGATTCAAATACAGAGCTCATTTGATTTTTTTATCCAGACTTCTCTTCTCATTTTATTATTTTATTGTAATAACACAAGATTATTATAACGCATCGTCATGCTATTTTCAATATATATAACGCATTTACATATTTTGGGATTTGTATTTGTTGTTAATAATTATTATGCGAGGTAAATTATATAAATAAGAATGAAATTATAAAGATCAAAGAAACATATATGAAATCAAAGAAAATCTCTCAAATAACAATTTAAGATAATCATTATTTAACATATTAGCGTAAAAAACGCGAGTGAAGTAATCCACCCACGCTTTTTTACTTTATTTCCACTTCTCCTCACTCTCTGTTCTTCAGCACCTCAGCCGGCACGATCTTGTTCAATCTGCCGACTAGAACTCTGTTGATTATGAAGTAAAGAACAATTATTCCGCAATAGAGCACAGCCCAAAGCCATGGGGCAAATGCCAGTTTGGTGCCACAATTTACATTTGACACCAATGAAGGATATACCGCATTCATTATGAGCTTTGCAAGTGGCAGACATATAGCCGCCCCGATTGCTATTATAAAGAAATTGCCATCCAGATAAAGCTTCCTGATTTCCTTTGTCCTGTATCCGAACACCTTTATAAGAGAGATAGAGAATGATGATCTGTCTATCATGACCTTCATCATCAGATACATTACTACTACGAATATAAGTGTCGACATAACAACTATCATAACAACCATGCTCCTCATCTGATCAGCAAATATTCCGGCAGCCGACTCGATATCAGCCTTTGTTGTGGTTGCGTAAAGTCTTGCAGGCTCAACCCCCAGGTCCTTGTCTGCAAATACTACATTGTACTCATCACTTCCAGCTTCGAACAGCTCCCTTGCATCATCTATAGTCATGAAAACATAAAATGCCGGAGTATACTGTGTCACACTGTCCACTGTAAAACCATAATCTATATCATTCTCCTCGTCGTGGAGCACGATTTCATCACCTACACCATAACCATATTTCTCAGCAAATGATGATGATATGGAAACTCTGTTCTTGCCATTCTTAAGGTCAACATCAAAATACTTAGTATTCTTTGAAAGTCCAAGAACTGTCACATCCCAGTTGTAACCATACACCTCTTTTTTCAAAGTCTTAGCATACGCTGCCTCACCGCCCTCAGGGGGATTCTCTGTAGGATATTTGTATGTATACATATATTCATAATGGGTATCCTCCACATTCTGCTTCTTGACCTTTGAACAAAAAGTTGCAGTGTTAAGGCTTAACATCAGGCATATAAGGGCTATGAACATTCCGATCACAACCGTTAAACCTGTTCTCATCTCCCTAAGCATCTGTCTGACTCTGAATCTTCCGACGAATCCCATGCCTCCGAGATTGACATTACTGCCCTTTGGCTGCTTGACCTCATTTTTTATGAGTGAAAGAGCCGTCTGTGAGAGCTTCTTTCTGATAACGAAGTAGTTCACAACTATCGCTGCCAGAGGCGGCATCACGATACCGTACACTATAAGAATCGGAGGAATCTTTACATCCATAGCAGGGATGGAATAATACGCATATGCATCTGCCATCTGAACAGGGATTCCAACATTGCTTATTCCAATCAGGAAACCGATTATGCCTGCAACTGTTGTGACTATGACCGGAAGTGTCAGATAATGCATCATGAGATCTCTTCTCTTGACACCCAGGGCATAGAGCGCACCTATGACGCTGCTCTCCTTCTCTATTCCATGTACAACGAATACCGATATGACATATGTGAACAGAAGCATGAGCAGCACACCGAAGAAATATCCCGCCTGTACATTGATCTGCTGGTCATCAGCGGCTCCCCCTGTTCTCGGGTTGTCGTCGCTTGTCACAAATGATGTGATGTTGGCAAGATCTATGTCGTAATCCTTGAGGAATGAATCAGTCTCCTTCTTGAGCTCTGCCATTCCATCTGCAAGCTCATCCGAGCCATCCTTTGCATCCATAGCTCCATCTGTGTATTCCTTTATTCCATCCTTAAATGACTTTATACTGTCGATGTCACTCAGGGCACTTTCAATGCTCATCGCCAAAACTCCGCCCTGACTGTCGGCGATCTTCTTCATCTCATCACTGTAATTATCCTCTGTAAGCTCTGCATCCAAACCATACGCTGAGAGAGATGATGATGCTTGTTCAAGATATGCATCAAACAGCTCCTGTACCGCATTATTCAGCCTTATGTTGTTATCAGTGAGTTCTTCAAGTCCATCTGCAAGCTCATTTGCACCTGACTTGAGCTCCTTTACGCCATCCTTGAAGTCATTTATAGCTGCACCCGTTCTGTCCCAATACTCCTGAAAATACTCATCATCAATACTGTCTGTGTCTACCTTGATGTCCTCAAGGGCATCCTTCACATCATCACATGTGGTCTTGCCCTTAAGTCTGAACGCATAAAGATATGTCTCTGTCTTGACACTCTCGCCTGTTGCATGAAGTTTATCATATGCACCCTCTGTAACGAATACTGTTCCAAACACCTTGCTGTCGACAACTGTATCTGACATCTCCTTGAAAAGAGCATTATAATCAGGTGATGTCCCTATTCCTGTCACCTTGAATTCATTTCCTGCTATCTGTATTATATCTCCGACAGAAATATCATTTACCTGACTGAATCTCTTCTCAACAACTATCTCATCATCAGCCTCCGCAAGATTTCCCTCATCACATTCCACAAGATCTATGTTCTCCCTGTTGGCAAATACCCTGATAATCTTGCCATCCATGACATCGTAATCCTCGTAGAACATCTGCTCAACCTCAGTACCCACATCCTCAAGCCGGGATATCTCTTCATCGCTCAGTGGAACGAATACGGAAAACTGACCATCCTCTATCTTATTTGCCTCGTCATGTGTCTCGCCATTGTCAATGATCGTATATCCGGCTCCTATCAGCGAGACAATGACATACATACCCATGATGATAAGAAATGCAAGTGCTATGTATCTGAACAGATTCTCCTTCAGATCCCTCAGAACCCTTTTTCTAAGTACCTTCTGCATATTACAAATCCTCCAATTCTGCCGCTGGAACTCTCACTTCGTTCTCATACTCTTTGCTTATAAGACCATCCTTTATGAAGATGACCTTGTGCACCATGTTCTTGATGGAATTGTTGTGGGTTACTATCAGCATGGTTGTTCCATACTTCTCATTTATCCCTTCAAGAAGAACAAGTATATCTCTTGAAGTCTTTGAATCAAGAGCTCCTGTCGGCTCATCACAGAGGAGAAGTTTTGGATTCTTCACAAGCGCCCTCGCTATGGCGCATCTCTGCTGCTGTCCACCTGAGAGCTGTGAAGGGAACTTGTTCTGATGCTCAGTAAGTCCCAGTGTCTCGATCAAGTCATCCATAGGGAGCGGATCATCTGTCAGATACTCACACACCTGTATGTTCTCCCTCACCGTGAGGTTTGGAACAAGGTTATAGAACTGGAATATGAATCCAAGGTTATCACGTCTGTAGTCCGAAAGCTGGTCGCTGGTCATACCAAATATCTCTGTTCCGTCAACCTTTATCGAACCTGAATCCATGGTGTCAAGACCACCTATACAGTTCAGAAGTGTTGACTTACCTGAACCTGATGTTCTCTGTATAACACACATCTGTCCTTTTTCAACACCTGTGTTTATACCTTTAAGCACCTGAACATAACTTCCACCCTCTCCGTAGCTCTTCTTTGCTCCCGACACTTCCAAATACATAATTTTTCCTCCTTTATGCTCTCATTAAAATAATTTTATTTAATATTTTTCATATTTTTCAAAATAGCCACGTATATTTTAGCAGCTATTCAAGTGTTCATTTGCATACATAACACCGTTATGGTTAATGTCTTTTTTTAGGTCCTCCTTGTAATCGGAAGACCTATAAATTTCCTATTTTGCAAATTCCATCTGTTTTATTCCGGATCCTGCCACGGCTTAACAAGACCATACCAGCCTGAAATCAGATATTTCATACCCGTCTCAACAAACTTCTGAGCATCTTTCTCATTGTCTATATGTGTCACCATAAATACGAACATGTCGATCTGGGAATGTGACATCCAGTGAACAACATTTCTCTCAACCATCGGTGTTCCGTAAGCCTTACACATTGCCTCACATATAAATGTATTATGTGCATCCATCTGATCAACCACGTTGTCTGGCATGCTCTCCATGCTGGAACCCTGTGACTTCGTAAGCACGAGAAGTACTTCATCTCTATGTTTATACAGCTCATGCACAATATTCCTGGCTGACTCAAAATCACTGCCCTCATTATGGTCTGACGCCATGCCGTTGTTCATCTCTTCAACTTCAAATGAAAAATGTTCAGTCAACGCAGTATTGAGGCTGTCAAGCATGTGTCCCACAACATTGCAGAACAGATCGTCCTTATCCTTAAAAAAGAAATATAAAGCTCCGGTTGTCACTCCTGCCTTCTGACATATATTTCTAAGTGACGCACCCATAAATCCCTTATCCATGAACTCTTCCTTGGCACACTTTAGAAGTTCTTTCCTCGTCTCGCTGTCATGTTGTATTTTCTTTGCCATAATCCTCACCCATTTAATTAAAATATAAAAATAGCATAACAGTGTTACGTTTCATAACACTGTTATGCTAAATCATCATGTCTATTTTGTCAACTATTTTATTTTTTTATTTCTTATACATATCACTATAAATCCTATCTATAGTCTCCTCACGGCTCAGCTTATCATACAGATAATAATCAGCATCAGATTTGAAGGAACCATACACATCCTCAGATTCCAATATTGGTGCCATAACCGACAATCTGTCGCTGTTTTCTTTTCTCATGGCATCTGCCTGGACCTCAAATCCAGTCAGCATATCACACTCATCAAGAACAGCAAGTGCCGAACTGCTGATCGGAACACCTTTTTCTGTTCCCTGTTTTAAGGTCATCTCCTCACTGTTCAAAAGATAATTTAACAGCTTTGCGGCCTCCTCTGGGTGTTCAGTATTATTACTTATCGCATACATTGTTGCAGGCTTGACAAACCAGCCTAAAGATTTTGCCCCCGGCTCACATATGTATTCGCCTACTTTTACATCATATTCATTTTCCTTCAAAGGATCACAATATCCTCCTGCATCACTTACCCACGCAAGAGTGCCGCCAACCTCACCGCTGGCAAAAGAATTCCTGTTAAATGAATCTACAGACATTAATACTTTTTTATCAAGCAGTTCCTTATAAAAATCCAGCAGTTCACCTATCTGTTTCTTACTCAGATTCAACGTACCATCAGACTTGACCGGATCGTTTCCGGTTGTCTGTATATAATGTGAAAGCAGCATAAAAAATAATGATTTTTTAGTCATACCCAGAGGATATACCCCATCTTTGCCCATGATTCCGGCTGCATCAAACAAGTCATCCCATGTTTTTGGGATACTAAGTCCATATGAGTTCCAAAGAGTCTCATTATAATAAAAAGTCTCCGTATTGAACGCGATAGGAATAGCATTTAATCTTCCATTTTTTGTTCCAAATGCAAGCTCTTCTTCAGTATAATTTTCAAAATCAATATAATCCGAAAGCGTATTAAGATCATAAAAACCAGATCCGTCAGAAGAATATGTGTCAAGCCAGCCATAATTTATGAGCATAACATCCGGAGTTTCCTGAGACTTCATGTATATGTGCTGTCTGTTCTCATATCCATTCCACACACCATATTTGCATGCAACGTTTATTTCCGGATTTTCTTTTTCAAATATATCAACAGCATCCAGCGTATACTGGTTTCTACTATCATCGCCCCACCAGGAATATTCTATAGTTATCGTATCCCCGACAGCCATATATGTTTTTTGCTCTCCGCAACCACTAATTACAAAAAGCAAAAAAAGCATCATCAAAACCGACAATCCTCTTTTGTGATTTTTAATTATATGTTTCATCTGCTTCACCTCTGATCAGTCCTGATTTTCAACGAACCAGCTATACTGACTTTTCCCGTTTCTCTTTGATTTATACAAAGCCGTATCAGCTTTCTTCATCATGCTTTCATAATCAGATGAGTTCTCTCCGTCTACGATGTAAACGCCTGCTGATAACGAAAGATTACATTCTGTATACTGTTCCGCAATCGTTCTGGCAAAATCCTCAGCCAACAGTCTAAGCTCAAATTCCATTTTCTTTCTCACATTTTCCAAAGTCCATCCATTAAACTTCCTGTATACTGCGAACTCATCACCACCTACACGCCCAATCACTGAATCTGCTCCAAGCATTTTGGTAAAAAGTTCAGCAGTTTTAGACAGAACCACATCCCCTTCTCCATGACCCAAAGTATCATTTACCTTTTTAAAATTATCCATATCTATCATGATAAAAACATGGGTAGCTGTTTCAGACTCTTCCTCAAGACAGGATCCAACAACTTCGCCAAACGAAGCTTTATTCATAATTCCTGTAAGCTGGTCATATTCAGCCTTTTGCTTTAATTCCTCAATAGCTCCGGAAACAGGTGTATATATTCTTTTCAATACAATGCTTCCTGTCACAACAACCAATAAAGCCAGCACGAGAGTTGCTGCAAATGAATACAATTTCAATCTTCCGACTTCTTTGAATATCTCAGATTCCCTTATGTATGACACTACTCTCCAGCCATTTGAACAACGTGCTACGGATATAACATATCCATCCGAATTTGTCTGATATTCGGAGTCGTCATTTTTCTTCGGAAGGTTCACTTCAATTTTTTCTCCAACGCATTTTGCATTATTTGAATACACAACTTCCTCGGAATCATTTATAAGACACACCCTCATATCCTTTAGTTCATGGCTTAAATTCACTACTGAACTTAGTTCCCTGCTATAAAAAGATGTTACGATCACAGCATTTTTATTGAGTTTCTTGACATAAAAAAGCCTGTCTGGACTGTTTAAACAATCAAAAAACCAACCGGACATTGTCTTCTCATCATTTATATGTCCGGTAAAATATGTATATATTCCTCCATCTGGAAAAGTCTGAAGTGTTGTGTTGGAAATCCATCCCACGCTCTTATCATTGGAATATACGACACCAAAATCTGTAAAATTGTCAAACACACCAAGATCACTTATTCTATTCTGAATAGCTGCTTCCTGCTGTATTCTGGTAAATTCATCCAGACTATCATCTGAGGCGTCATACTCACACAGCTGATCATCGGAGAAAAAAAGAGCCACCGTATCTTCTATACCAACAAGATAATTGTCGACATTGTATCCAAGCTGTTGGTTATTAGATGATATCAGATTCACTATCTTGCTTCTCATATTGTCAACTGCCTGTTTTGTTATGATAAAAGCTATCATACCTGCCGTGACAACGACAGCAGCCAGGAAGATGATAGCAAATCTCCTCCTGGCTCTTTTTATCTCATATTCAGTTCTGTTCCTGCTGTTTACTGACATATCTTACTTCCCACGTGTTATATACATAGCTATTATATAACAACTATTATTGATAAATTGTCAATCTTTTTTCTCAACTTCCCGGCTCTGCTTTATTTCTTTCAATATCCTGTCCGTCAGAGAATTGATGGTCTGCATCTCTTCGGTGTAACTGTCATCAATGAGACTAACCACATACGACATGGACGGTGACTCACTCATCTCCATCATCAGGAATATCCAGCCGTTTCTGTTGAGTATTTCGGTCAGCTCATCTTTGAAATACTCACACATATTCTCAAGTGTGGGATTTATCATGTCAAATGGTGCAATCTCATTCAAAGTCTTGTCCTGATATCTGCTCAGAAATTCTTCAACTCTGTGCTCCAGATGATGGAACTTTACAGTCTCATCTCGTCCCTTGACAACATTTATGACGATCTCCCAGGTGTGAGGATGTACCTCCCCAAGTACTCCATTTTTATATATTCCATGTCTGGCATTGAGGTAGAATTTGAATTTGTATTGTCTGAATCTCATCTGTTCATCTCCTCCCCGTAGAATACTTTTCTCGGATCATCGCCGTCTGTGACAGCTCTGAGTTCTGTTCTAATCTCAGCCCCCGCTTCATTTGCTGAGGTTCTTTTCCAGCTTTCAAGCATCTTATCACGTATCTGTTCAGCCGTTGACATATCTGTCATATACATAAGCACAACAAAATTGCCCTTTGACATTTCTGCGGTTACATGATTAGATCCCATGCAGCCCTTTATGAAATCCATTATCCTGAATATCTCATCTCTTGAAAAATAACGATCTCCCATCTGAACACTTATGAACAAAAAAGTGATCGGATAAAGCTCCGGATCTGTCGATTTTGAGAGCAGAGAGTCCACAACCTCCATATCGTAATATCTGCCTGATCTTTTATCTGCAGGCTCAATATCCTTCTGCCTTAACTCTTCCTCATAGCTTTCTGTAAGTCTCTCATATTCATCGAATTTCTCATTTCTCGCTGTAAGTTCATCTTCTAATCTTTGAACCTTTCTGCCCATATGTCCTATCCTGCCGGCATATCCTATAACCATGCCGCCAAGAACAAGAAAGGCTGCTATCACAGCTATTACAATATAGAATTCAAAATCATTAACTCCGTATGCTGAGAGCACATACGATCTGTCGGCGAACATCCCAATAACGTAATCAGATCCGGCAACAGAAGCCACACTGACTATTCCTTTCTGCTCGCTCATATATTCGTCCAGACCTGATGCAGTCATGTTAGACAGTTCCGCCGTGGTTGCCGCATCCTTGATAAACATGATATCATCCTCTTCTATAAGGAACGCCCATTCCGAACCGGATACATCAACTACTTCATTGATGACTGACTCCATATCTTTCTCACTCAAACCTTCCAGTCTCTCAGCCAGAATAGATACCGTCTGCAGCTGGTCATCCTTATACGCTGAAAGGATGTTGTCTCTATTGGTCTTCATGTGATAACCATAGTATATGGTTTCCAGAGCTATCATGAACAGAACAACAGCAAAAGCTGCCACTACTCGTCTTCTATATGTCTTATTCTTTTCAGCTTTCCTGCTCATGACATTTTCTCCTTCCTGTCACCTTGTACACCAATCTTCCAAGCCAGCGGAAGTCATGCTTTATGATGCTCCACGCCGTCTGTCTCTCCTCACTGAAATTTTGCATTTTCCAGCTTCCCTTAGACTTCATGGAGTTGATTATTCCTGCAAATCTGAACCAGAACACGACAAAGTTGTACAGAGGAAGCAGGAATACAAGATACCATTTTCTCATGTAATATCTTCTGAGCTGTTTAAACGGACTCAGAAAAAGACTTATACATATATATAGCAGTGTTGTGGTAAACACATACAAAAGATACATGATTATGACTGAATCTATGATGAGCGTAAACGGATAATCCTGGAATATTCCAAGGCATATCAGCGCAAAGTACCATATCATGCGCGGGAATGCAAATGTGTGATCGAACATAACCAGTCTCACAATGAAGTCAGAGAAAAATCCTCGAACAGCGTTCATCCTGTTCTTCATGAACATGTGGACAACCTCTATCTCGCCCCTCTGCCATCTCTGTCTCTGTATATATAGTCTGTTCATATCTTCTATTGGATCAACATAAAATATAGCTTCACTGCACAGAGCTACCTTATCTCCGAGCACATCCCTTATCTGAAACGTTACATGGGTGTCCTCGCACACAGTATCCGTATTGTACATATTGGTTTTCATGATGGTTGATCGTCTGAATGCTGAGAAAGCACCTGACAAAGTAAATATATTATTGAACTCCGACTGGAAATTCCTGCCAGCAAGGAACGCCTGGCAATACTCGAAGAATTCCAGCTTTCTGAGCAGCCTGAGTCCGAACCTGTCGGTGTCATCCACCAGCTCAGGGTTTGTCATGATCGTTCCGGTCATGCAGTCTATGTCTGGATTTCTCTCGAATTTGGTCACCATATTCCTGATGGCATCCCTCTGGAGCACACCATCACTGTCTATGTGTATGATATATTTGCCGCAGCTGTTGAAAAGTCCCAGATTAAGCGCCTTTGATTTTCCCTGTCTTGAATTTACCCAGTTCATTGTAAGATCAGGGAATTCCTCCTGACATTTGCAGAATACATCAAAGCTCTTGTCAGTGCTCATATTATTTACAACAAGTATGTATATCTTGCTGTTTGGATAGCTTGACGCATCTATGGAGCTTATACATCTGTGAAGGCTATGCTCCTGATTGTATACAGGTATGATAAGTGTTATCTCCGGTGAGAAGTTGATTGCCTTCTCCTTCCTTGACACAAGCTTCTTCTTTATCAGTATGAAGAAATTGCATATAGTCGGTATGATCTCCATAACGATCGGTATGATGACCCATGCCGCCCAGAAAAGTATGGAGCTATGAAAGATCTGTGTTATCAGTGTCATATCTAAAACCTCCTACCTTCTGTCTGATGATCTGAGCCTTTGTGAATACAAAGAAATACAAAAGGACAGTACATGCATAGAATACCAGACGTCCTATTATGCTGTGGGCGACGAAATACGCCCCTCCGCCGAACGCATGGACAATTAGGCATATGGTGAATATCCTGAGTACATTTGCCGCAAATATGAGGGCCGGTCCAACTATGCTGAGTACCACCTTCTCATATGTGTGGTACATAGGAAAAAACCACAAAAGCGACAGGAAGGCCAGCATCTCCACTATTCCTGAGCACTCATAATCTATATACATTGACAGATTGGCATCACCGGTCGATATGAACACTATGTTCTTGTTGAAATATCCCTCATATATGCCTGTCATATCGCCGAACATGCCAGCAACTGCGGACACGCTCTTCTGAAGAGGTGCAAGAACGACTGGCTCCACCTTGATGAGCATGAACACAAAAATTCCAATGCTTCCTGTTATAAAATACCAGAAATCCAGCTTTCCACGTTTCAGCACGGACAATATATATATCCAAAACACTAACAGTATAACAAAAACTATATTCATCATCGGCGTGCACCTCCTCTCATTTATATTCACACCCTGCTATAGCATTCAGCAGTTTATATTTTCTTTCTTCTATATACTATTACTCCGCCTATAGCCATTATAAGGGCTATAGCAGCACCAGCCCAAGGACCTGTAGGTGTTCCGGTTATTGTGACACCCTCCGCTCCTATATTAGGGTTGGACACAGTGATTGTTGCGCCCTGATCCAGCTTTATGCCAAGATAATCTGCGAGTTTGTTAAGTGATATGGAAAACTCTATTTCATCACCCTTGCCCGTCTCTGTATGTGCCGCATCATATACTGTGAATGCCACATCGCCATCCACATCATTGTAGTAGCCTGCAAACACTCCGAAATTTCTGTATACTCCTGCTCCAAAGCCGTTAGTCTGACCACCCCAGTTTATTGATCCGTCAGAATTCACAGGGAGTACATTAAGCACACATGATTTTCCATCTACTGTGATATTCCACAGATTAAACTGCATCTGGGATGTATACAGATCGTTCATGGAAAAGTGTACATACAGTCTTCCATTCTCCACTGCAAGCTGTCCCTTGTGAACTGAGTAACTATTGTTACCGTTGTAGGTTATATCCGCTGACGGATACTGACTCCACTCACCATAATACCCGTCGACCACAAGTCCGGATGTGACAGGTCCTGTGATCTCCTCAGTTGTTCCCGTCTCTGTTGTGGCATTCTCCGTTGTCTGTTCTGTAGTGCTGACCTCAGTTGTTGTCTGTTCTGTAGTGCTCTCTGATGCCTGCTCTGTTGTCACAGCGGTATTCTCAGTCGCATCTTCGGTCGTAGTTTCTTCTGTACTGTTTTCTGCAGCCTCAGTGGTTGTCTCGCTCCCAGCTTCAGTGGTTGTCTCGCTCTCAGCCTCTGTGGTTGTCTCGCTTCCGACCTCCGTGGTCGCCTCAGAGGATGAACTACCACCTGCTATATCAAGCTCGGCCGTATTGCCATTCCAGCCTATTGTTATATTTTGCACATCTGTTCCATATGTGCTGACCGGCACCTTTGCACTCCAGGACATATCCGCATATCCCCAGCCAGATGACGATGCACCGGTATTTGTCGTATAACCAGTGGCGCCATCGATTGCCTGATACCATGCATTTAACACGCTGAATGATGAACCATCGCCATTGTTGCCTGTGTTTATAACTAACTTGGATAATGCCCCCAGAGCTGTCTGCCCATTTGCAGATACATCGAATGTCTGCTGAATATAATTAGTCCACGGACCTCTGTATTCCAGATAGATGTACTCGTCATCCGTTGTCACTTCTATGTTTCCACCATTTCCATCGGAGAGTGTCTGTGCCTGACTCCCAAATATGGAAACACCTGAAAAGATGATCACCATACATACCGCAGTTATAATCCCTATAAGTCTCTTAATTTTTGTTCTTCTGTTCTTCATATAATCACGCCTTTTCTTCTAGTAAAATCTATTGAGAATTGTTTGCTCCTGTCATACTCTCAAGTCTCAGTATGTCGTCAAATATCTTTTGATAGTTTCTGTTGCTAGTATCCATATTCATAGTAGGCAGCAACAGTCTGTCCGACACTTGATACACGCAAAGAGGATTTTCAGATATATCTAGCTGATAAAGCTCCATTCCAATCTTCTCAAGCCTGCGTCTGAGTTCTTCATAGAAATAATCGCCCAATGTCTCGAGCGTGTTCTCACATTTCCGAAACTCAGGAAGTTCATTCAGATACTTGCTTCTGTACTGGTCAATGAACGCTGAAACTATCGCCTCAAGTCTGAAAAAAGGTATATTCTCACTCTTATCCTTCATTCCTATATATGTGACTAACGTGAACGAATGCCCATGCATTTTCTCCCTGTCACCATTAAAACTGTGTCTGGCATTAAAGTAAGATTTATATATGTAATAATTAAACAACCAGCCACCTCCTTGCTTTATATGTCAGATTACGACACAATAAATCTATTCTTATCCCCTCTAGATTATAGATACCTAATTGTGATATATCAATGATGAAAAATCGCCAAATTTATGGCTATTTTATGAACATTTTGTAACTTTATGTATAATCATAATATTTCAACCGTTTGCGCTATTCATATCTTGTTGCCTATTTGATTGTTATTGATTGAATAGCCACAGAATATATCAAACAATCATGATATGAACGGTCAAAAAAAGATCCCATCCATATGAATGAGATCTTTCTATCTTTGTTTACTATTAATATTTCTATAATTGGAATTTTTTAATTGCTGTTTTTTTTATTGTTATATAACCCGCAGAGCCTATCTGCAGCAATACTCCGACATTGTCATTTATTCCTCAAGCAGTTTCTGAACACTTACAAGCTTTACGCAGAGAACAAATATCTCTGTTGCCTGCTGCATCTCCTCTGGTGTTGGGAATGAAGGTGCGATCCTGATGTTGCTGTCCTTTGGATCGTTATGGTATGGGAATGTTGCTCCTGCTCCTGTGAGGATAACTCCAGCCTCCTTGCACTTTGCAACTATAGCCTTTGCACAGCCTTCCATAGCGTCAAATGATATGAAATATCCGCCGAGAGGCTTGATCCATGAACCAATTCCAAGTCCATCAAGCTCCTCCTCAAGAACTTTGAGTGTAGCCTCAAACTTTGGTCTCATGAAATCAGCATGCTTCTTCATATGCTCCTTAAGACCATCAAGATTCTTGAAGTATCTTGCATGTCTGAGCTGATTTACCTTATCGTTTCCTATAGTCTGAATTGTATAATGCTTCTTGGCATCCTCAAGGTTTGCATGTGATGTAGCCATAGCTGAAACTCCTGAACCAGGAAAGCTTACCTTTGATGTTGAAGCGAACTCAAATACCATATCCGGATTGCCGGCCTTCTCACACTCTCCGATGATATCAAGTATCTCTACCTGATTGTCCTCATACAGATGATGGATGACATATGCATTGTCCCAGAAGATCCTGAAATCCTTAGCTGCAGGCTTAAGATTTGCAAATCTTCTTACGGTCTCATCGCTGTAGCAGATTCCCTGTGGGTTTGAGTACTTTGGCACGCACCATATACCCTTTACTGTTGGATCTGAATTTACAAGTTCTTCAACCATATCCATGTCTGGACCTGTCTCTGACATAGGTATGTTGATCATCTCTATTCCAAAATGCTCTGTGATAGCAAAATGTCTGTCATATCCCGGAACAGGGCAGAGGAACTTCACCTTGTCAAGCTTGCACCAAGGTGTCTCTCCCATTATTCCATGTGTATATGCCCTTGATACAGTGTCAAACATAAGAGTAAGACTTGCGTTACCACCGATAAAGATATGATCCTCAGTGGTTCCCATCATCTCAGCCATAAGTCTCTTGACCTCTGGAATTCCATCAAGACACCCATAGTTCCTGCAGTCTATGCCACACTCTGACTTCATATCAGAATCACTGTTGATAACATCCATAAGACCAACAGATACTCCAAGCTGGGTTGGTGATGGCTTTCCTCTTGACATATCAAGGTTCAGGCCAAGAGCCTTCTTCTCTTCATATGCCGCAAGCAGCTGCTCTCTAAGTTCCATTAACTCTTCTCTTGATAATTCACTGTACGCTTTCATAAAAGTCTCCCTTGCTACCTAACAATATTATAGTTATATGTCTGGGTTGCACGTCAAAACATTCTATATTAAATAGGCAATTCTAACGTTCAACCCTTGTATCATATAATTTATTTCTCCGGTTGTCTAGACCTTAATCGCATAAGTTTGCAGTATTTTGCAAATTTTGGTTGAAAAACCTAAGTTCAAACACTAATTCCGACTATATTTTCGTCAAAATTATATATTTGACTTTTTATTTTCAAGTTAGCCGACATTGGAAGATACTGCTGTGTTCTTTTTTGGAGTGGACTTAATGATATGGCTCTGGCGGTTATTTAGATGGCATCACGGATGCTATCTGAGCCGCAAGCTGTGACTTAGGCATTGTCTGCAGTGTTATCCTTCCCGGTCCTGTGACTACGGTATTGAAAAATCCTTCACCTCCGAATAACATATTCATTGCCCCGCCCTTAACGGTCTCAGCATTCAGTGTACATGTTGCATCCATCATGGCAAGATATCCTGTGTCTATGACCATCTGTTGTCCCGGTGCAAGCATATAATCCACAACAGAACCGTCGATTTCAAGGAACACTATTCCCTGACCTGTAATCCTCTGCATAATAAATCCCTCACCTCCGAAAAACCCGCCGGCTATCTTCTTTTGAAAAGCTATCTCCAGATTGATTCCCGGAGTCGATGCAAGATATGCAGACTTCTGACAAATTATTTCCTTGCCCGGTCCTATCTCTACCGCCATGATATTTCCAACAAAACTTGACCCAAATGCTATCAGGCCCTGTCCTCCCTGTGCTATATAAGTATTACGGAACATCGCTTCTCCTGTCATGGCTCTGGTGAACATCTTACCAACCCCGCCTCCAGATGTCTGCATCTGCATATTAGGTGACATCCAAACCATTGCACCTTTCTCACAGCTTATGGACTCTCCCGCCTCAAGGATTATCTCAACAACAGGCATCATGCCACCTTTTATCTCGTACCTCATATTATTTGTCCTCCCTTTTTTATAACATCAACATTTTTTTTGTTTTAGTACAATTTATTATATAGTAAATAGCATTCATAGAACAATGTTTATTTATAAATAATGAATAAAACATGAATAAATTTCCTTTTTTTCCCCTTTATCCCGATTTTGTCATCTTTTTATATGAGTTTTTTCATATATTAATTGCATTTTCTTAAACACAATGGTATATTTATTCAGTTGAAAAGAAGAAATGCACAAATATGTGCAGATATTATGAAAGGAAGATGTAAAATGAAACTCAAAAAATTTTTAGCACTTTCAGTATCAGCAGTTCTGGCTATGACAGCCCTTACTGCATGTGGAAGCAAGGATGATTCTTCAGAGGCTGCTTCAGAGAGCACTTCATCAAAGAAGACTGCAAAGGTCATCGAGATTGACCTTACAGATGAGCAGTATGCTTTCGGTGTTGACAAGGATCAGCCTGAGCTCTTAACACAGGTCAATGATTTCATAAAGTCAATGAACGAGGATGGATCATTTGAGGAGATCTGCAATCACTACTTCGGTGACGGTGAGCCAGTTGCAGTTGAGTCAGCAAAGCTTGATGCAAACAAGGATCAGCTTGTAGTTGCAACAAATGCTGCATTCGAGCCATTTGAGTATACAAAGGGTGAGAACTACTATGGTGTCGATATGGAGATAGCTAAGGCTCTCGCAGACAAGCTTGGCAAGGAGCTCGTTATCCAGAACATGGATTTCGACGCTGTATGTCTCTCAGTTGGTCAGCACAAGTGTGATATCGCTATGGCAGGTCTTACTATAAAGCCAGACCGTGAGGAGTATGTAAGCTTCTCAGATTCATACTACAAGGCTTCACAGAAGCTTATCGTTACATCTGACAATGCAGAGTTTGATGAGTGCAAGACAGCTGATGATGTCAACAAGATCCTTCAGACTAAGGGTTCAGACATGAAGATTGGTTTCCAGACAGGTACTACCGGACAGTTCTACTGCGAGGGCGACGCAGACTGGGGATTCACAAAGCTGGCTATGACTTCAACTGGCTACAAGAACGGTTCTCTTGCAGTTCAGGATCTTTTAAATGGTAACCTCAACTATGTTATCATCGATGCCGCTCCAGCAGCCAGCATCACTGCTGCTCTTAACGCAATGCAGTAAATTTCAATTTGGATTTAGAAATTTTAGTATTAACGCCAATTATGTTTGAAAGGATATTTCATGGGAGACATTTCTACAAAAATACAAAAGTTCATAGAAATATTCATCGACAACAACGGGTATGTTAAGGTAGTCGAGGGTCTGAAGAATACTGTGATAATAGCCATTGCCGGTCTTATCATCGGTATAGTAATCGGTACCCTCATAGCTACCGTAAGGGTAATTCCAAAGTACAAGCGTCTGCCTAGAGTTCTGGATGCGATCTGCAGTGTATATGTAGGTTTCTTCCGTGGAACACCTATGGTTGTACAGCTTCTTCTCTTCTACTATGTCCTTCTTCCTATAGTGGGAGGACACATGACAGGAGTTCAGGTGGCTATGCTTGTATTCGGACTCAACAGCGGTGCCTACATCTCAGAGATCATGCGTGGTGGTATACTCTCCGTTGATCCAGGTCAGATGGAAGGTGGACGTGCCATGGGACTCAGTTTTTCGACTACCATGCTCAAAATCGTTATACCTCAGGCAGTCAAGAATATTCTGCCAACCCTTGGAAATGAATTTATTTCTTTAATAAAGGAAACTTCAGTTGTAAGTTTTGTCGGAGCAACTGATCTCTACGTTGCATTCAACTACATCGGAAGTAACAGCTACGAATTCATGGTTCCTTATCTGGTCATGGCACTTATCTACATCGTGATGGTGCTTCTCATCAGCCTGGGAATCAAATTAATGGAAAGGAGCCTGAGAAAGAGTGATAGACGTCATTAATCTTGAAAAAAGCTTCGGTGATAACAAGGTCTTAAACGGCATCAATATCACCATAGACAAAGGCGATATAATGGTTGTTATCGGTCCCTCAGGTTCTGGTAAAAGTACATTTCTTCGCTGTTTGAACTGTATGGAAGATCCTACCGGCGGCCAAATTATATTCAATGGTGTTGATATAGCAGACCCTAAGGTCGATATCAACATACACCGCCGTCATATGGGTATGGTTTTCCAGCATTTCAACCTGTACAACAACAAGACTGTTATACAGAATATCATGCTTGCACCTGTCTATGTCAGATGTCAGGATCTGAAGAAGGCAAAGCGGCATAATCTCCTGCTCCCTGTAACAAACCTCTTCCGCAAGGAAAAGCAGACAAAGCAGGAAATAACAACAACAAAATCAGAGATCATTGCCGAGGCACATGCAAAGGCTGAGGAACTCCTGAAGAGGATCGGTCTGGAGGACAAGGCGGATGTATATCCATCTACTCTCTCAGGCGGTCAGAAACAGCGTGTTGCCATCGTCCGTGCGCTTGCCATGAATCCTGATGTCATTCTGTTTGATGAGCCAACCTCAGCTCTCGACCCTGAGATGGTCGGCGAGGTTCTTGATCTTATGAAGGCTCTTGCGGACGAAGGCATGACAATGATCATAGTTACCCATGAGATGGGATTCGCCAGAGAGGTTGCCAATAAGGTCGTATTTATTGACGACGGACAGATTCTTGAATCCGGCACACCGGAGGAATTCTTCGGCAGCCCTAAGAATCCTAGACTTAAGGATTTCCTTTCAAAGGTGTTATAAGACATTTTATCTGTGTTTTTTAATACAGATTGTAATATCGCAGTTTATCCGGCATGTATGGCATTTCATACTTGCCGGATTTTTTAGACCGTTATCTGCTGTTCCCTGCTTCTTTTTAATATAATTCTCTTTAATTTAATTCTTAATCCATCTCATATTTTAGTTTATTTTTTCAATATATTTCTTCATTTACTCTGTACTTTTGGGCTCTTATACTTTATAATATCAATAATTTGGGCTTTTTTATAAAAGAAAGTAAATTACGCCCAACAATAGCAAAAATCACATAAAGATATTTCTTTGTTTTGTGTGATTTCATGTAGTTTTCAGTGCTCTCGCTCTGAACAAGAATCATTTTACAATAAGGAGAAAAATATGCCAAAAAGAGAAGACATTAACAAAGTTCTGATAATAGGATCTGGTCCAATCATCATCGGTCAGGCATGTGAGTTCGACTACTCAGGAACTCAGGCTTGCAAGGCACTTAAGAAGCTTGGATACGAGATCGTATTGGTCAATTCCAACCCTGCTACCATCATGACAGATCCTGAGACAGCTGATGTCACATACATTGAGCCACTCAATGTCAAGAGACTTGAGCAGATAATTGCAAAAGAGAGACCTGATGCTCTTCTTCCAAATCTCGGAGGACAGTCAGGACTTAACCTTTGTGCTGAACTTGCAAAAGAAGGCATCTTAGACAAATACAATGTCAAAGTCATCGGTGTTCAGGTAGATGCCATAGAGCGCGGTGAGGACAGAATCGAATTCAAGAAATCCATGAACGCAATCGGAATAGAAATGGCAAGAAGCGAGGTTGCCTATTCGGTAGATGAGGCTCTCGCCATCGCAGATCAGCTCGGCTACCCTGTTGTTCTTCGTCCTGCATACACCATGGGCGGTGCCGGCGGCGGACTCGTATACAACAAGGAGGAGCTCAAGACTGTCTGTGCAAGAGGTCTTCAGGCCAGCCTTGTAGGTCAGGTTCTCGTTGAGGAGTCAATCCTCGGATGGGAGGAGCTTGAGCTTGAAGTTGTACGTGACTGCGAAGGCAATATGATCACTGTATGTTTCATCGAGAACATTGATCCTCTCGGCGTACACACAGGTGATTCATTCTGCTCCGCCCCTATGCTCACAATCTCTGAGGACGTTCAGAAGAGACTTCAGGAGCAGGCATACAAGATCGTTGACTCTGTTGAGGTCATCGGTGGAACAAATGTACAGTTCGCACATGACCCTGTATCTGACAGAATCATCGTAATCGAGATCAACCCTAGAACATCCCGTTCTTCTGCTCTGGCATCAAAGGCTACAGGATTCCCTATTGCCCTTGTGTCAGCCATGCTGGCAACAGGACTTACCCTCAAGGATATTGAGTGCGGTAAGTACGGCACACTGGACAAATACGTTCCTGACGGTGACTACGTGGTTATCAAGTTCGCACGTTGGGCATTCGAGAAGTTCAAGGGTGTTGAGGACAAGCTCGGAACCCAGATGCGTGCCGTTGGTGAGGTCATGAGTATCGGTAAGACCTACAAGGAGGCATTCCAGAAGGCTATCCGAAGCCTTGAGACAGGAAGATACGGTCTCGGCTACGCAAAAGACTACAATACAAAGAGCAAGGATGAACTCTTGCGTATGCTCGCACATCCATCAAGCGACAGACATTTCATCATGTACGAGGCGCTCAGAAAGGGCGCTACAGTAGATGAGATATTTGATATAACAAAGGTTAAGCACTACTTCGTTGAGCAGATGAAGGAACTCGTTGAGGAAGAGGAGGCTCTCGCAGCACATAAGGGCACTCTCCCATCTGACGAGGCTCTCACCACTGCAAAGAAGGACGGTTTCTCAGACAGATACCTCAGCCAGATTCTTGAGATTCCTGAGGAAGATATCAGAAATAAGAGAATCGAGCTCGGAGTTACTGAGGCATGGGAAGGCGTACACGTAAGCGGAACAAAGGACAGTGCTTACTACTACTCCACATACAATGCACCTGACAGCAATCCGATAAATGAAGACAAGCCAAAGGTTATGATCCTCGGCGGAGGTCCTAACAGAATCGGTCAGGGTATCGAGTTTGACTACTGCTGCGTACATGCATCACTGGCACTTAAGAAGCTCGGATTTGAGACTATCATAGTAAACTGTAATCCAGAAACTGTTTCAACTGACTATGATACATCAGATAAGCTCTACTTTGAGCCACTTACACTTGAGGATGTTCTCAGCATTTACAACAAGGAAAAGCCAGTGGGCGTCATCGCACAGTTCGGCGGTCAGACACCTCTTAACCTTGCTTCTGACCTTGAGAAGAACGGCGTCAAGATCCTCGGTACATCTCCTGCTGTCATCGATCTTGCAGAGGACAGAGATCTCTTCCGTGAGATGATGGATAAGCTTGAGATTCCTATGCCAGAATCTGGTATGGCTACTACTGTTGACGAGGCACTTGAGATTGCTCACAAGATTGGCTATCCAGTCATGGTCCGTCCATCATACGTTCTCGGCGGACGTGGTATGGAGGTCGTATATGACGATGAGAGCCTTGATGGCTACATGAGAGCTGCCGTTGGTGTCACACCGGACAGACCTATACTTATAGACAGATTTCTGAATCACGCTCTTGAGTGTGAGGCAGATGCCATAAGCGACGGAACTCATGCATTTGTTCCTGCCGTTATGGAGCACATTGAGCTTGCCGGAGTTCACTCAGGTGATTCAGCATGCATCATTCCTTCAGTACACATCACTGCTGAGAATGTTGCTACTATCAAGGAATATACAAAGAAGATCGCTGAGGAAATGCATGTCGTAGGTCTTATGAACATGCAGTACGCTATTGAGAAAGGCAAGGTATATGTTCTCGAGGCAAATCCTAGAGCATCCCGTACAGTACCTCTCGTATCAAAGGTATGTAACGTGCGCATGGTTCCTATCGCTACTGATATCATCACATCAGAGCTCACAGGAAGACCATCTCCTGTTCCAGCTCTCAAGGAGCAGCACATACCATATTACGGAGTTAAGGAGGCTGTATTCCCATTCAACATGTTCCCAGAGGTTGACCCGATCTTAGGACCTGAGATGAGATCCACAGGTGAGGTTCTCGGACTTTCAACCTACTACGGAGAGGCATTCTACAAGGCTCAGGAGGCTACACAGACTCTCCTTCCTACAAGCGGAACTGTCCTGATCTCTGTAAACAGAAAGGACAAGGATGAGGTTATCGAGATCGCTCAGCTCTTCGAGAAAGCTGGTTTCAAGATCCTTGCTACAAGCGGAACATATGCCATAATTACGGCTGCCGGAGTAAAAGCTGAGAAAGTCAAAAAGCTCCAGGAGGGCAGACCAAACATCAATGACCTTATAACAAATGGCTCTATAGACCTGATAATCAATTCTCCGAGCGGTAAGGAAAGTGCCCACGACGACAGTTACCTCAGAAAGGCTGCCATCAAGGCAAAGATTCCTTATGTGACTACAATTGCAGGAGCAAGAGCAACCGCAAAGGGTATCCTGTACGTTCAGGCGCATGGTGATAGCGATGTGAAGTCACTGCAGGAACTTCACAGTGAGATAAAGGATGCTGAGTAATATCGGGCGCGGGCGGCTTTGCCGCTCAGGTGGCCCTGCTGATTGATGGCAAAAGCTGCTTCTTGGCGGCATGGCTGTTTATTTAGCCAGCTGTTTGCTGGTTCGTGGGTTAGCAAGCTTGCTCAGCATTCAAAAGTGCATAAATTTTTCGCTAGAATGATAAAAACCGGGAAAAAGATACAATTTCTAATAATTTTGTATCTTTTTCCCGGTTTTCTTTTGATTTGCGAAAATATTATGCACTTTTTATTGATTGTCTTTCTCGTCAAACTGCACTTCTCGATTAGTTTCAAATTATAAATCTGCTACACTCCACGAACTGAGAGTCTTCAATATGATCTCAAGCGTATCTTCCCTCGCCTTCTGACATTCCTGCGGAAATTTCTTCTCTCTGGGCAGTGCACCATTGTTCACCGGGAAATATCCCAGATTGTGGCTGCCTGTAGCCGAATTGATATGCCTGTAGCCGTACGTAAAGTTCTCACGCTTAAGTCTCTCCATAAGCAGCTCTGAGTCATGCTTTGACGGCACAGATTCATCATGAGTCGATGTGAGGAAAAGAATGTCTCCGCATATCTTTTCAACCGGAATCTCATTCTCTATCGTTCCATTTTTCTCCCACTCTTCAAAGAAGTACAGCACGCGCATATGATGTTCCTTTATGCATCTTTTCAGGAAATTGGAAAACATATGTGCATTTGACACATACGGAAAGTCTTTTCCACGATAGGAAACCATCGCCTTGCAAGAATCAAGATCAGCCTTGCCACTGCCCTGCATGATATGTCCAAATGCTGATGCTGCTATAACCAGACTTATATCCGGCACGACCGAAGCAGCAAGCAGCGCCATTCCCGCGCCCTTGGAATTGCCATATATACCGAACCTTCTGTATTTTCCTGATCCGTACTCCTTCATGCGGTCAATAGCAGTCTGGAACATCTCCAGAGGGATCGCCCTCATGGTATCCGGAAGTCCCGGTGCCCCGTAATATGTCATGGCAAGAACAGAGTATCTCTTCTCCGCAAATAGCCCGGCATACTTCTCAGGAAGTTCCAGTCCTTTTAGTCCCTGGATGACGATAAGCAGTCTGTCATCCTCACTTTCTGTGTCATATAAGATCCCCTCAAATCCATCCTTCAGATATGTATATTTTGATTTCTTCATAAAACCCCTTCTCCTATTGGACTATAGTCTATTTTTAACGTCCTTGTATCCGTGTGACATGGAAATTACAGCATTCATCACCCTGACCAAGGGTCTTGGTACGCTGAAGCTGGCCTCTTTTATTCCTGTATCCATTCCTTAAGTGCGGCTGAGAGTCTTCTGTCTATATCCTTTCTCGTCGCCTCGCACTCATTTGGATAATCCTTTGCAGCCTTGAATATAAACTTCATGACGAATTTCAGTCCAACCGGAAGTGCCATACGAAGCATCGATTCCGGCAGAACAAAATGAGTTCCATGCTCATACACAAGCGGCACATACTCACATGTATGTGGACGCTCCTTCAGTCGCTGATCCATTCTGCGGATGTATTTGCCCGCCTCCCAGAACGAGTCGTCGTCTGCACCAATCAAAAACAGCTTTCCCCTTATGTTCTCGACCTTGATCATTTCCTCTTCTGTGTGTTCTCTGGCCTTCTCCGAATCGATAAACAGACAGGTACTGCGCTCAATGTCGCCGGAGCCCTTTGTCTCCTCCTCGATTTTCTGCCAGTACACAGGATGCTCATACACAAATGGCATATAAGCAAGAGGCTCGCCTCTCCACGAAAGAGTCGATGCACCCGGTATCGGCCATTCCTTACATCCGTCTTTTTTGCCCTGTTCAAATCCCTGCCATACAAAGTCACTTGCCGTAAGTCCAAATGTCAATGTGATATCAGGAAAATACGATGCCGCAACAATTGAATCCATTCCAGCCGTACTCATTCCCATGATGCCTATTTTCCGGTTTCCATGACTTTTCAGCCATGCAATAGCCGACTCTATTCTCTCAAGCGGATTATTTACATGGCTGTAATTCTTCTTTCCAGGAGATATGCAGAGTGCGTTCACACCATTTTTGTGCAGCCACTTTGCTCCGCACTTCGCCATAAAATCATTCGGATCGTCTCCAAACAGTCCTATGAATGCACAGTCAGCCCCATTTGGATTCTCGTAGTATGTTCCGTAGAACCCATCCTTCTCGATCTCAAAAAACTGTTTTTTCACAACTTTTTCCTCCATTTTCCTGTATACTCCAGACCGCCCTCGCTGCCTGATAACACAATGACAACTTTATCTCTTCTGTCACCAACCGGATATAAGGCACAATCCGCCTTGTGCAGTGTTTCTTTTATAGTTTCAGAACCTTTCATTTGTTACATCCCCCTGATTGATATTTCCTTTTTATGTATAGTTTTTTCACATCTATCACAATGTTAGTCAATCCTAACTCGATTGTCAACTATTATACGCTGTTTTTTCATAACAAAAAAGCATCCGTGGTCACCTCATCCAAGTAATAATAATGTGTTCACGGATGCCTTTTGCATCGTATTATTCTTCTATATATTTTCTCAAATACAAACCCTCTTGCATGACTAATTTTTGTATCAAATCTAACTGATCAGAAGTTGCATTTATAACCTCTATAGAATTTCTGTTATTGATGCTAAACAACATATCTTTGTCCTTGCCCATCAACAATTGAATTGATGAAATTTCATTTATCAATACAAAATGAATCAAATCCGATATTTGATCAAAATTTTCTTTAGCTATATCCATACTATCTTCGTACAGGCTCCTGTATTTACCTGTATAGCCGTCAGGAAACTCCGTCATCACCCCCGACGCGTCATAATATGCCAGCAAAGTTATTACTATGTTGGAAACTTTCCCGCAAAAGCTGTTCAGGTTGTGGCTGAAATAATACTCCTCAAACTCATAGAATCTATCTCCCATACATTTCTCCGGCAGATAATCTATATAATAATACTCACTACTCTGTTGTAACTTTTCTATCTTATCGAATATATCCATTCGTATCTCCTTTTGGTGTGCTTTAGAAAAAAGCAGCCAGACAAAATTTTGCCTGACTGCTGGTAGATGCTCACCCAATTATTATAAATATTTACTTCAATCGAACCCTACAGTTCCTTGTGGCGTGCAAAGTAATCCTTTGTCTCTGCCACAACCACACTGCTGAGTGCAAGCAGTGCTATGATATTCGGAATCGCCATAAGTCCGTTGAATATATCAGCGATAGTCCATACAGCCTTAACTGTCATGTATGGTCCGATAAATACGCAAAGTATGTATAACCAACGATATATCTGAACTGAGACCTTGCTGCCGTTTGTGAGGTACTCAAGACATCTCTCACCATAATAGTCCCAACCAAGGATAGTTGTAAATGCGAAGAATACAAGGCAGATCATAAGTATAAATGCTGCAACCTGACCTGGCATAAAGAAAAGTCCCTTCTGGAATGCATCAGTTGTGACTGAGATTCCCTCAAGGCTGCCATCCTGCCAGCTTCCCATCATAACGATTGAAAGACCTGTCATTGTACATACGATGATAGTATCAATAAATGTACCTGTCATTGTTACAAGGCCCTGACGAACAGGTTCCTTTGTCTGAGCTGCTGCTGCTGCGATAGGTGCAGAACCAAGACCAGCCTCATTAGAGAAGATACCACGTGCAACACCCTTCTGCATGGCAATTGCAAGACTTGCTGTAACACCACCTGCAAATGACATAGGCTTAAATGCACACTTGACTATTGTTACAAATGCAGCCGGAACCTTATTTATATTAACAATGATAAGAACCAGACACACCACAATGTAAAGAACTGCCATGAATGGTACTATAACCTGAGAAACCTTTGATATTCTCTGGATTCCACCGATTACGACAAGTCCTACAAGGATTGCAAGAATAAATGCTGTGATGACGATGGCTATTGAGTAGTCATTACCCAGAATTGATACTGTATTTGCCTTGTCAGGATCAAAGAAAGCCTGAACTGCTGAAGCAATACCATTTACCTGTGTAAATGTACCGATACCCATGAGACCTACGCATGCTCCGAAGAATGCAAATATCTTTGCAAGCCACCTCCACTTGTGACCCATACCGTTCTCAATGTAGTAGAAAGGTCCTCCGAGAACGTGTCCATCCTCGTCAATCTTTCTGTACTTTACAGCAAGCAGTCCCTCTGAATACTTTGTTGCCATTCCGAAAAGCGCTGCGACCCACATCCAGAAAAGTGCTCCAGGACCACCGGCAAGGATACCTATAGCTGTTGCTACTCCTACGATGTTACCTGTACCGATAGTTGCTGAAAGTGCTGTACATAACGCGCCAAAGCTCGTCACCTCTCCTGTACCGTCTTCCTCATTCTTGATCATGAATCTCAGTGCCTTTGGCAGATGAACTATCTGAAGGAACTTAAGTCTGATCGTCAGATAGATTCCGCAGACGATGATGAGTATTATGAGTGGCAAGCCCCAGACAATATCATCAACTTTGCCTAAAAAGTTTGTGAATGCGTCCATGTTACTCCTCCTATTTTTTATTTATAATTCACAAGTGTAAATTATAGCATAAAAATTCTTAAATAAAAACGAAAAAACACGCATTTTCAAGATTTTTCTTGTTTTTTTGCATGTTTTTTCGAATATTTATTTATTATATTACGAAATCTCGTCCATCTATATTCTTTACCGCCTCTTTGCCGGATGTGTTTTGTCATTACTTCTTATAAGCATCCACACAAGTGAACTGACAAGAAGGAGTATTGGATAAAACAGATTTGGAATTATCTGGAATGCCGATATCTCATGTCCAAGCTCCGACACCGCTGATATTGCAACAAGCATCTGGGCACCGTAAGGAATGATTCCCTGGAATATGCATGAAAATGTATCAAGCAGCGACGCTGATCTCTTCGGGGATATACCATAATCCTCTGCCATCTCCTTTGCTATCGGATTCGCCATGACTATCGCGACCGTATTGTTGGCTGTGGCTATGTCCATGGCTCCAACCAGAAGTCCGATTCCGAGCTGACCTCCCTTGTCACCCTTGAACACCTTCTTTATAGCCGAAAGCAGCGCCTCAAATCCGCCATACTCTCTGATGAGTGAACACATGGCAGCCACAAGTACAGCTACCATACTCGTCTCGAACATTCCCGCTGCACCGCTTCCCATATTCGTCAGGAGATCCACTGCTGCTGTCTGCCCTGTGGCAAGCATGATGATGGAGCCTGACACGATTCCAACTATCAGGACTACAAACACATTAAATCCCACTATTCCTCCTATGAGTACCAGAACATAAGGAATGATCTGTATCATATTGTAATCATGGTGCACTACTCCGCCTATCTCAGTATTGAATGACTTAACCAAGATTACTATGAGCGTCACAATCGCCGCAGGAAATGCTATCCAGAAGTTTGCCCTGAACTTATCTTTCATGGCACACCCCTGACCATTACATGCTGCTATGGTCGTATCCGATATGAACGACAGGTTATCTCCGAACATCGCACCGCCCATGATGGACGCCACACAGAGCGACAGATTAAATCCTGACGCATCGGCAACCGCAACTCCTATAGGCGTCAGAAGTGTTATTGTTCCAACAGACGTTCCCATAGCTGTTGATACAAAGCATGCTACAACGAACAGAACCGCCACGGAGAATCTCGCCGGAATGATACTCAGCATAAAGTATGCCACACTCTCGGCACTGCTCCGCCCCACGACTCCCACAAATATTCCCGCCGTCAGGAATATGAGCAGCATGGTTATAATATTTTTGTCTGTAAGTCCATTTGCCATGATCTGAAGCTTCTCATCAAAGCTTACCTTTCTGTTCTGCAGACATGCCACAAATATCGCCACCATAAAGGCGACCACTATTGGAATATTGTAAAATCCCATCGGGATCTTCAGCACGTACTCAAACAGTATTCCAAGTCCCAGATACAGGACAAGAAAGACGTATATAGGTATCAGTGCCGCACCATTTGACTTCTTCATAATTCTCCCTCTTCTTTCAATATTTTACCTAAATCGTATATCTTTTAATTGAACCTTTCTTCTGCCACGGTATACAAGATACACCGCGTGAACTCCCTCCGGGAAATCCACTCTGTTCTCACACCATCTCCACTCTGTCTCTGAGATATCTTCAGATACAGGTATATCTATTCTTCCGATACTCTCACCATACTCTGTCACGCATATGTCAAAGTATCCATGATTTTGCACATCTGACGAAGAACACTTCTTATCATTCACTCCATCCGCATTGATATCACAGGATTCGTCCATGCTTGTTGATTTATTTCCTGCCAGGTCGTTTGCATCCTTGATCTGCTCCTGATTCTCGCATCTCTCGTCTACCCTGACAGGTCCCTCATACACCACCTTGTTGGCATCCGTCTCATATCTGACATTCACGCCAAATGTACTGCTGCCCTCAAGCGCAAAATACTTATACCCTATGAGTGTTCCATCCTCTATCTCCGCAATAAATCTATCCTCGCCCTTGTTGGTCACATTAGGGAATTCTGTCGTATATATACTGTTTGAGCCGTGTGGCATATGTCCATTTGTCAGGTTACATGCTATCACTGCCGGATACGAGCCATCTGCGGCAAGCGGGCCGTCGTTCAGTCCGCAGCTCGTAACCTCCACCTGGTCTATGTGTCCATCCGCAGCTATATAGATCTTCTCAGCACAGGCCTGTCTGCTGTAGTCCGACTTGTGTGTGAGCCTGTGATAGAACACGTACCACTGACCATCTATGCACTCTATGCTTCCGTGTGTGGTTCCTGTCATATTCAGCTTGTTCTCGAAACTTCTTTCCTTATAGCCCACATCTCCATTTGACACTATAGTACCTCCGAATGTAAACCCATGATCTGGATAATCGCTCACCGCATAGCACAGCTCATGGTTCTGCCATGATGAATAAACAAAGTAATATTTGTCTCCCACCTTTCTCATGGATGAACCCTCAAAAAATGGATGCTCCTCAAATGTCGTACCCTTCACGGCATAAGGTATGATGTGCCTCGGTTCTTCCTTAACCGTCAGCATATCGTCCTCAAGCACCACCATGATTGGTCCCATGATGCTGTCCTTGTAGCCAAGAATCTCCTCCTTTGTTCTTCCGAACATGGATACCTCATCGTCCAGCCTGCCATTTGTCAGGAAATCAGGCTCCTCCTCGTATCCGTACTGGGTTCCGTAGAATATCCTGATGGTTCCGCCATCATTCATGGCTGCCGGATCAAAGCAAATGTACTTCTTCATCACAGTGCCGTCCTTATACTGCACATGGCCAAGATATTCGTATTTGCCCGCCGGCGTATCGCATACAGCCACACTGATCGGCCCTGTGTATCCGCCGTAACCGTAGTCACCGCCCATACAATAATACATATAATATCTGCCATCATTCCCCCTCACAACATCTGGCGCGTACATATACTTCAGCTCCGGGTATGCCGGATCCTGGCTCGCCCTGTATGTAATGCCCTCGCATCGCCAGCTTGTCAGATCTTTTACCGGTGCGGAATACACCACATAATCCTGCATACAGAACGTGTAACCGCCCTCCTTATCGTGAGATCCATAATGATAAACCCTGTCGCCCCATACATGCGGCTCGCCGTCCGGTATGTACTCATTCAGCGGCAAAAAGGGATTGTAAACCTGCCTGTTCATATATCTTCTCCTTCTTGTATCAATTTTTTCTGTTTCCCTAAAACAACAAATTCCCAACATGATCCGCGTCATCTACAGACATGTTGGGTTCTCATATTTACAAGTATATTTAATATAACTTTTTTAGTCAACATACAAAATTATGGCTGCCTGACTATTTATTTTAGCGTATCTAGTCATTCATAAAAACGCCTTGTTCAGCGCATTTTTACAAGAAAGGCTGCATCTGCTCGCAGAGTTTCTTCTCAAGCTCTATGAGTCTTTTCGTCTTATCCTTCGCCCTGTCATCCGCCGCCTTATATTCGTTTAGATATTTATTCAGCGACTTCACACCCATATTGCAACCATCCGTCATAAGCTCCGCTATGGTATTGTCCGACTCGTCCACTATGAGTTTCACATTTGTCTTGATCCAGGACATGCTCTTGGCTATTGGATTTGGATCCTTGCCATCGTCGTGGTACTCATCCAGTAATTTCTGTATCTCCTGCTTTATTGCGTCGTGCTCCTCTTTACATTCTATAAGTATCTTCTTCATCTTCGCCGCATGCACATACCCAAGCACCTCATCAATAGACGAAACACCCATCTTGATACCGGCATCACATTCCCTGAGCAACTTTATTGTGTCTGGTGCTATCATCTCATATACCTCCTTAGCCTGTATATGAGTATGTTACCCGGTGTTTGAAAATTATATACTCTGCTAAACAATCCTTTTGGGAGAGTTTCTTCATATCTTGCAGATCAAAAAAAATATTCCTATCCAGACTAACATTGAACAAACCTCCAAAACACAATTGACACCCCACCCCATAATCTTTATACTGTTATTACAAACGTAGTATTAAAGGAGTATAATCTATGAAACACATTCCCCAGATTTCCGAAGCTGAATATGAAGTTATGAAGGTTATATGGAAATATGCCCCTATAAGCACAAATGACATTACTGACAAACTGTTGCAGACCACTTCATGGAATCCCAGGACTATCCAGACTCTCATCAAAAGACTTTCTGATAAGTCTGCCATCTCCTATGAGAAAAAGGGCCGCATGTTCGTCTACTCCCCTGTCATCAGTCAGGAGGAATATCGAAAACATGAAAGCTCATCTTTTCTAAAGAAGTTTTTCAATGGACACATATCCGACATGGTTTCTGCGTTTGTGGATAGTGATGAGCTTAGTGCTGATGATATAAAGGAACTTCAAGACATATTAAATGTAAAAGGCACCGGGAGGAAATAAGGCTTGACTGAATTTTTCACACATTTTTTTATCAGCAATATATCCATAAGTTTCTCTCTGCTGCTACTGATATTTGTTCGATTTATGTTCAGAAAACAGCTAACATGTAACGGCAGATACAACACCATATATATTGTGCTGTTTCTTCTCGTAATTCCATTTATCCCTGTAAATAATTCATTTATATTCCAGGCCATAGGTTTCATACGATCATTATTTCACAGAGGTACTTCTGCCGCAAATACAGTTACTCCTGTGCCTATCAATACCAGCCCTTCATCTAATGTGAACTGGATGAACGACTTTGCTGTATCTGTAAACAGTACATCAACAATATATCCAAAGGTCCTTTTTATTATCTGGCTTGGCGGAGTTTGCATATTTTCCATCCGTTTAATAGTGTCAGGCATATCACTATACAAGCTGAAAAAATCTGCTGTTCCAGTCACCGACGATACTGTCATATTGAATATATATTCGGAATGCCTTGAGCTCTGCAATGTGCGCAGATACAAACCGAAATTATATTCCTCCTCTGCTTTATCTGGAGCGGTCATTGTAGGTGTATTCCGCCCTGTTATATATATTCCACGGCAAATCAACGACTGCATATCCGATTACACAATAACCGACCTGAGACATATTTTGTTACATGAACTACAACATTTTAAACGCAGAGACAATGCCGTGAATATGTTTATCTGCATATTCTGCATACTGTATTGGTTCAATCCTGTTGTTATATACACATTACATACAGCAAGACATGACAGAGAAAAAGCATGTGACAATGATGTATTGCAGTACCTTGGTCAAAGCTATGCTGTGAAGTATGGACAGACCATCCTCCGTGCGGCTGCAAGCAGATCCAGTAATTCATCATCGGTATCATTCAAGAGCAAAAGCAGGAAAAAATTACTTAAAACAAGGCTTCAGCTTATTGTTAATTTCAACCCTGTCACCAACAGAGAAAAACGGAAATGTATATATGCATTTTCCATTATCATATTGCTGATTACTGTATGTGCGCCATTATCTGTATATGCTCTGGATGATACACAATACAAGGATTTTGCCCCAGTGAATCTGGAATCCTTGGATCTATCCAGCTACTTTTCTGGCTACAACGGCTGTTTTGTGCTGTACGACAAAGGAAATGATAAATGGTTTATCTATAACCAGGACAGAGCTCTATGCCGCACTTCACCGGATTCTACATATAAAATATATGACGCAGTGATGGCTCTTGAACATGGCATCATAACTTCCGACAACTCATTTATGCGCTGGGATGGGAGCACTTACCCTTTTGATGCCTGGAACACAGACCAGACACTTCGATCTGCCATGACCGGATCTGTAAACTGGTATTTTGACAATCTGGATGCAGCCATGGACCACACAGATGTGAAAAATTTTCTCAGTCTTATTGAATATGGAAATCAGAATATCAATTCAGCTCAGAACTGTTACTGGCTGGAATCCTCTCTGACTATATCCCCGGTAGAGCAGGTAGAACTGCTATGTCACCTGAAAAAAAATGATTGGAACTTGTCTAAGGCAAATGTGGATACAGTCATGGAGTCCATGTTTATAGCAAGCTCTGATGGAAAAAGTCTGTATGGCAAGACAGGTACCGGCAGAATTGATGATGTAAATATAAACGGCTGGTTCGTTGGATTCATTACATCTAATGATAATGATTACTTTTTCGCCACGAATATATCACTTTCTGAAAATGACAATCAGTTTTTATCAGCGGACGGACTTTCCGCATCGAAGATCTCTCTGTCAATACTGCGTGATCTTGGAATATATGCCTATGGATATCAGTCAGAATAAACCGGTATGTCACATTCCACCTTCTCTATATGATTTGACATATATTTGAAAGTACCATCATCTTCCGGTTTTACTGTAAGTGTATTTCTAAATGCAATGTCCGATCCCTTGTCAGCCCACACTGCATCAACAATAAGCGAAACAGTTCCATCATCGTTGTAGATATAGTCCACAACCTCTCCAAATGGTGGATACTGTTTCCCAAGGATGACATGATATCTGTATGAATCTTTTTCTAAATTGTAATCACAATTATCCCTCAACTCCGTCACAGTGACAGGGAACATTGACAACATAACAGACTCATATTTGTCTGCATCTATCCATCCACCATCAGGTTTCAGATTTTCACCAGTGTACAGTCTGTATATATCATCAAACATACACGGCACAAGTATATCAGATGCATTTGACTCATCCCAATCGATAACAAGCATATTGTAATTCACATAACTAAGCCCATACACATATTTTCTTGTCAGTTCCCTGCATTCATCCGTCAACGGACTGACTCTGAAATACTCCTTCAGCCCACCATGAGCTATTATATTTGAATATGTATATATAAAGTAGCCTTTTTGTGTGAGTTTCACATCTTTTAAATCCCGTATGCCAGTCGCTATAAACTTCCAGTCATGATTCTCGAATTTTGCTGTGTTGAAAATCATCTGTATCCGGCTGTCATCATACACAAATGTCATCTCCGTCACGCTTGCATCCCTGTTTACCCTATATACGCAAATGTAATCACGCCCTCCACCATCTGTATAATTTCTATAAAAAGACTGAAATAGCTGATAATTATACATATTAGTATCATCAGCAAAACATATCAGTCCACTGCTTCCTAAGATATCTACTGCATCATATATTAAATCACTATTATCCGAAATATCTTCATCCTCATACAACTTTCTTATGGCATCTGACTGCAATATTCCTATTATATTTACTTTAACATTCTCCATTTCGTCATCGGATAACAGACTATCATCAATAACATTTCCATTCTGATTTATTGTAATGGTATTTTCTGTATCTCCGTAGTGCTCCTGCCACTCTTTATCAGAAAGCCTGTCTCTGTACCAATATATCCCCTCTTTGCCCATCGTCAGAACATCATTTGACACATACTCAAATCCATCATTTTCTTTCTCCTTTATTGTAACTTTATGTGTAAATAATCTGCCACTCTCATCTTTCTCCGAAACAGCATTTACTATGAGGGTTATTGTTCCGTCAGCATTATACTCAGCATCCACTACCTCTGGAAATGGAACCAATGGTGTTACACTGTGATCAAACATCCCCCTCGTTCTGTACTGATACATTTGTCTGGACACATCATATACATTGACATGCTGAAGTACATCTGTAGACACAGGCAAATACTCCTGAAACACCTTCTCGTATAACTTCCCTTCTATCATATATGTAACCCCCTCGTCCGAATAGGGACTAGACATACCATATTTCATTTTGTAAAGTGCTTCATAGATATCATAATAATTTATTTTGTTCATATCTGATTCATCCCAGTTTGTGGTAAATAAATTATTCGAATCATATCCAATCGTCTTGATATACTTTCTGTTAAGTACCCTTAACTTCTCATCCAGAGGCTCAACTCGTAATGCCGTATACGCAGAATCTCCGTCATATCCTCCCATCCTGTACCTCTCAAAAAATAGATATCCGTCTGTGTATTTCCATGTATAGGCCTTATAGTTTTCTTCATTTTTCTCAACAAAACAGTTATTCTCCCGCACATAGAATCGCCTGGTTATCATCACATTGTTACCGCCTGATTTAAAATCAAACCTTACAAAGGACTTATCATACATGACCTGCAGTATTGTACATCCCGCATCTCTGTTTTCAGCCACCTCTGATAAAAACATCTCCGCATTCTCTGCATTTGCCATATTGATCTGATTCTCCACATCCACAGCTATGTACCCCTTACTTCCCATCGATTCTATTACGGTCCTAGTCTGATTCAGTTTTTCTTCCTCGGTCTTGCATTTCATATCCTGACAGGATGAATATATATCATCCAAATCTGCAATAAACTGATTTTCATCAGATATACTAAAATCAATAACTGTCCGCTCTGCGTCTGCCACTGCATTTTTATTGGAACAACTGCATAACAATATGGCTATGCCAACCAAAAGTAGCATACAATATAACTTCTTGCATATATTACATATGTAGTATTTCGAGATAAAAAAATATAAGCTCATCATATTAAAACTCCTTTATAATAAATATTACGTTTGTAGTATTTATTATAAAGGAGTTTATTGCTGTGTCAATACTAATTACTTATAACTTCGCCCTAAAATAAGTAACTCCCGGCAGCACTGAAACATTCGTTCCGATCCAGACGTTATCTCCCACTGTGATAGGCAGGGCAATCTCTAAATGTAACTTTTGCTCCATCATCATATATACTACAGCTTATACTGCATGAAATTACCATTATGAACAAATCCGAAATCCGTATACAATTTAACACCCATGTCAGATGCCGTGATCTGTATCGTTCCACATCCATAATCCCTTGCATCATTTACAACACGGGATAACAGTTCCTTTGCAATGCCCTTTCTTCTATAATTAGGGTTGGTAAACATACTGGAGAGCAACCCAATTCTTCCACTTGGGCATCCAAAATAAGGCGGTTTCTCCACAAATGACATGCCGCTTGTCCCTATAATATCATCCCCGTCAAAAGCCAGCCATGATACAAATGTTCCGTCTGCCATATGGCGGGTATAATAATCCTTAAGCGCTGGCACCAGGTCTATCTCTTCTTTTGCGCCCTCTTCCCTGAGCTGATTTATTCTCATATTTATAAATGTATCAAGTTCATTTTCTGTAAGTCTTCTGTAGTCTATTTTCATTTACTTGCATCCTCCATTCCAGAATCCCTTTTTCCTCCAGGATAGGTAAACACGTTGTTCTTGTTATATTTATTCACTCTTCACCAGTTCATCTATCAGCTCTATAGCCTCCCTGATCATGCCGTCACAGTGCACTTTCTTGATTCCGCCCTTTTGTGCATTTGCCTTTAACAGATCGGCACAATCGGTCATGCCATTGTGGTTATCTGCTATCCTGCGCCTGAACTGATTTATCACGTATGGATTCTCAACGCCCAAAGCGCCAAGTACCATAAGTCCTCCTGTGATCGCACCGCATGTCAAGCCACATTTCATGCCACCACCGAAATTAGCACTGAGCTTTGCCGCCATATCTCCTGTTATTCCGAGCTCGTCTGCGTAAGCCCGCAGGATGGTCTGCGCACAGTTATTGACCATCGGTGTCTCGTTTCTTATCTCCATAGCTTTTTCTACGTGTTTATTCATTGCTGCTTCCTCCAATCCATAAACCTAATTCCTATTATATCATTATACATTATTTGTGATAATATCAAGTTTTTGATGCTTGTTTTTTTCATCCAAATCTATTCTATTAGTGACAGTATTGTATCTTTCAATTGTCAAAACTCTTCCTTAAATAAAAATTTTTAGTTATACATAATAAATCCAGGAAAGCCATATATCCTCCCTGGATCAATTATTCCTGAAAAATTTTTCCTTGCCCTCACTCACTAATAATCTTCCTGCTGCACAGATACGTTATAAGGAAATATCCGCCATATATGATTACCACGATGGCAGCCGTGATTCCGATAGCACCTGCTATATCATACGCTCCCATAGTGCCAAGGATCTTCGTGCTGACCATCATTCCAAATACCGAATGGACTATGGCGAGAGCAAGTGGGAATACAAAGAATAGTCCCATCTGCGAGAAAAGAGCCTTGTTGATCATGTGCTGATCCACGCCAAGCTTTCTGAGCATCTTATATCTCTCTATGTTGTCTGTGCTCTCTGAGAGCTCTTTGAGTGCAAGGATGGCTGCTCCAGATATAAGGAATATAAGTCCGATATACATACCTATAAATGATGCTATCGCTCCGACTCCCACGCTGGCTGCTTTCACGTTGTCCTTGGTATTTACTGTGATAAGTCCGCCAAGTTCATCCTTCTTTGATACATTCCTTATGATCGTATCACTATCCTGTATGACATCCCTGTCCTGATCGGCATACTTTCCGATGAAATACTCTTTTGCGAACTGTGCACCTTCAATGGCTGAATCCGGCACGATAAACACACCTGTGTTGAGGGGCTGAGTGGCAAGCTCTATATCACCATCTATACAATACGAGATAACCGGTTTAAGCTTGTTGCCATATACCTCTATCTCTTTTCCCTCCTGAAGTCTCTCATCACGGATCTTAACGAATATTCTATAATTTGCAAGGATGGCATACTCGTCATCGGCAAGCTGGATCTCCGCTTTGTCATAAATCTTTGCCACCTTGTTGTAGTCAGACTGTGATATGATCTCCTCCGTTCCCTCAAATCTAGACAAAGCGTTTACATCTATTCCAAGAGAATCAATCAGAGCCTCATCTCCCAGATAGTTTCTGATTGTAAGTGTAGGACATGTATATGTGTGTACGTCAACGTAATCTGAGAAGTATGATCCAAGATCCACATTATTTTCACTATATACATCTTCTATGCTCTTTCCATCAGTCACCTCAAGTTTCTTCAAAAGATCATTTGTCTCGCTGTCATTACCCATCTCGTCCTCGTCATAATAGATTGAATCACTGCTCTGGGTTTTCGATATACTCACATCCGCTCTTGCGTACTTTGCAATGCCCTCATTTAAGGAATTCTTCACTGCAAGCGCTGATGAAAGCACACATATTGTCACAAAAAGCATCAGACAGATGACTGATATTGAAAGTACATTTGTATTTACACGGCTGCTCATCTGTCTGACGACAAATGTATTGAGTCCCTTATAGTACACATTCTTCATGGATGACACGATCCTGAAGAGCATTCCGGACACTGACCAGAAGAAAAGCACCGTTGCAACGCATCCGACCACGATCCACTTGTAGAGATCATTCATGTACATGTCATTTATATCGGTAATTACCGCATGATAAGCATATCCAAGTGATACAGCTGATATCAGGAACACGATAACTGATACCCATGGATTCTTGATCTTGACGTTCTCAGACTTTCTTCCATTCTGAAAAAGGTCAATGAGCTTACATTTGCTGATAATAAATGTGTTGAAGATTATAACCACCACATATATGATTGCAAAATACAGACAGGTCTTGGCAAATGCGCTGCCGGAGAATACAAAGCTGTATGATGACATATCTGCATCGAACATGTTTGCAACAAGTACACTTGTTATCTGTGAGATTCCTATTCCGGCAAGAAGTCCTACCACAAGTGATACAAGTCCGATGATCAGTGTCTCGATGAAAAGCATTGTGGACACCTTGCGTTTTCCCATTCCAAGGATGAGGTACAGACCAAATTCTTTGTTACGCCTCTTCATCAGGAAACGGCTTGCATATATGATGAGAAATCCGAGCACAAATGCGATGAACACACTGACACCCGCAATCATCTTGCTCATGAGCTGCACGACCTGTCTTGTATCAGCTGATATCTGGAGCATGGCGGTCTGGGTCTCTATGGCATTGAACACGTAAAATATAGCTACACCGAGCACCAGGGTGAAAAAGTAGATTGCATAGTCCTTGATGCTCTTCTTCATATTTGATGCGGAAAGCTTAAAGAGCGTCATTCAGATCACCCCCAAGCAGTGTCACGACATCTATGATCTTATTGAAAAATTCTTTTCTGGTATCTCTGCCTCTTCTGAGCTCATGGAACACCTTGCCATCCTTGATGAAAAGAATCCTGCCTGCATAGCTGGCTGTAAATGAATCGTGCGTTACCATGAGTATCGTTGTCATGAGATCCTCATTTAGATGCTTAAGTCTATCAAGCAACAGCTTTGCCGACTTGGAATCGAGTGCTCCCGTAGGCTCATCTGCAAGCACAAGCTTTGGATCAGTGATAATGGCTCTTGCAGATGCGACTCTCTGCTTCTGGCCCCCCGACATCTGATACGGATACTTCTTCAGAACACTCTCGATCTCAAGCTCCTTTGCAACAGCCCTGACCCTCGCATCTATCTGTTTTGCAGGAACATTCTGTATGGAAAGTGCCAGTGCGACATTCTCATACGCCGTGAGTGTGTCGAGAAGATTGAAATCCTGAAATATAAATCCCAGCTCCTCTCTTCTGAACTCGTTGAGCTTGTTGCCCTTGAGTGTTGTGATATCCTTGCCGCCCACATAGATGTGGCCGCTGCTAACCTTATCTATAGTTGAAACGCAGTTAAGCAGTGTCGTCTTACCGCTTCCCGATGCACCCATGATAGCAACGAACTCTCCTGCCTCCACATCAAATGATATTCCATCTATGGCCTTTGTCATATTGGATTTGTTTCCATAATACTTCTCAATGTTGTCAATCTTTAATATTGTTTCCATTGAATTTCCCATTGGATTTTCCATTGAAATGCCTCCTCAAATGTTTGTTTATTACTGCTCTCACCATTGAACATATTTGCAGTTTACACATTTTGAAAGCAATTGTCCCTTTTCCATTATTACCTAACATTACAATTCTGTAACCTTGGGGAAGTTCACCAGCTCTGGTATCCCACTATCACAAAACGCAATTTTTTATCATCCAATCTTGTATATATCATTATGTCCAAATACTATACTCACGTCTGTGTATTCGTCCACCTTTGACGCTATATTCAGCTTATGACCCAACTGCCTGCACAGATTGTCTATTATATAAAGGCCCATACCTGTGGATTTCGCATGTTTACGACCATTTTCCCCTGTAAATGATTTCCTGCACACAAGTGGAATATCAGACTGTGGTATACCTATTCCATTGTCCTTTATATGCAGAGCCTTGCCGTCACCCACCGCTTCAGTCCAGATCTCTATAGTCTTTTCCTGTCCCCGGTCTATATACTTGATGCTGTTGCTCACGATCTGATTTACCATAAACTCAAGCCATTTTGAATCCGTCACAACACATTCATCCACATCATGAACATTCAGCGATATGTCACCATCAAGCAGCATATCCTTGTTCTTCACAGCCACCCTTCCGATGACACTCTTAAGATTTGTCTCGGCAAATCTGTAATCTGCCGATGCATGCTCCGCCCTCACATAGTAGAGGACCTGATCCGCATACGCGTCAAGCCTTGCGACCTGTTCCTCGTATTTTCTCGGGATCACATCCCTGTTGTTGTGGCACATGAGCACCAGACTGGCTATCGGAAGCTTGATCTCGTGAACCCAGATCTCTATAAAATCCTTGAAATTCTCCACGCTGTCCCTGTACTTTCTCACATTCTCAGTCATGGACTTGTTGATGTCGTACATAGCTGAATACACCAGCTTTCCCTCGTAGAAGTCAGGCTCGTCCAAAGTGTCAAGTATGAGATACTTCTGATCCAGTTCATCCAGATGTCCGACCAGACTGTTGTAGAACTTATATTTTCTCAGATAATCGAAAGCGATAACCGAGACGACAAATATCACAGCCACTATTACGAACATAATTCTCATCTGTAACTGTGAGTGAAATGCCATCATGAGCAGATATGTGAATATCACAAATCCCGCATATCCTGCAATTATTCCAAGTTTATCCTTTATATACAAGCCAAATTTCATTTTACAAAATTACTCCAATCTTTTGTCGCTGTAAATGATATATAATCCCACTTACCTGTCATACAAGTCGGTATCCCTGCTTCTTCCTGGTCTCTATGGCATCATCATATCCAAGATCCGCCAGTTTTCCTCTGAGCCTGCTGATGTTCACCGTGAGTGCATTGTCATTTACAAACTCATCATTATCCCACAGGTCTGTCATGATCTCATCCCTCGACACTATCTTTTCCCTGTTGGCAAGCAGCAGCTGGAATATGATCATCTCATTCTTGGTGAGAACCATCTCCTGATCACCTTTGCTGATAGTCCCCTTGCTGAAGTTGACCTCCGCATCTCTGTATGATGCCGTATTCTGGCTGCCCTCCATGCGCTTGAGCACCGCCGCTATCCTAAGCAGAAGTATCGTCGGATTGTACGGCTTTGTTATATAATCATCCGCGCCATAACTCATGGACAGCACCTCATCCATCTCGGAAGTCCTGCTTGTAACCATGATGATAGGCACATCAGATTCCTTTCGTATCTCCTTCACTAGGTTTCTGCCGTTTATCCCCGGAATATTGATATCCATGAGCACCAGATTCGGTGCCGCCTTAAGTATATCGTCTTTTGTGTGTTCAAAGCTTGTGAGACTCAGTGCCTCATAGCCTTCCCCCTCAAGTATCTGCACTAGCTCCTCACAGATGCTCTCGTCATCTTCAACAACAAATATCTTTTTCATCTTTATTTCTCCATTTTCTATTTTCCCATTTTAAGTGGCATGTCCACCAGCATCCTCGCCCTGTTGTAGACATTTAACTTTGAACCACTGGAATCCACATCACAGCTCACTATCATGCCCTGCGGCAGCTTCTTCTGAAGTGAAGGGTACAAACCTCTTCCACATGTGTGATTAGGCATACAGCCAAATGGCTGAACCGCCAGAACCTTTGGACACTCATGGAGTATGTGTCCAGTTATCTCCGCGCCGATAAGCCAGCCATCTCCTGTTTTATATCCCCAGCTCACATACCCATCAGCCTCACGCTTCATCGTGAAGAAATCCTCCATGGTATAGAACCCATATTTTCTAAGCGCCTCTATCATTGCTCTCTGCAGGCTGCCGAAGAACTTCAGCCCCGCCTTGTAAAGAAGAGATTCTAATGTCATATTGTCCGTGAGGTGTGAATCCATATAGTACATGGCATACCAAGAAAGCCCATTTGTATGGCTCTCACATCCATTTGACTCAAGGAACTTTATCATATCCCAGTTTCCCAAGTGGCAATATTTTATGTACAGTTCCCCAACTATCCCAACACGCTGTTTTCTCTTATCATTCAGCCTTATCCTTGAAAAATCCCTGGCTATCCTGTCGAAATTCCTCTTCATCTTTCCAAGTGTCAGATTCTTTCCCTCTTTCAGATCTCTGGACAGGATATTTATCCACTTCTGCCAAACCTTTTGTGACTGTCCCTTTTTCACCTCATTTGGCCTTGTCTGATTGAGGAGCAGCATGAGTATATCTCCGTAGAAAAGTCCGAACAGGGCTCTCCACACCATGAATGGCTGCACGCGCATCTGGCATTCCTTCTCCAACCCCATAACATTCAGAGACAATATCTTTACCCTGTCAAATCCTGCCTTTCTCACCGACTCCTTTAACACATGTAGGTAATTAGCTCCCCTGCAGGCATCCCCCGCCGTCGGCATGAGAAGTCTTGTCCGGTTGATGTCATACTTGCCTGACTGCAGTGCATCTATCATCTGCCCGGCATTTAACACTATCGGATAGCACATATCATTGTTCACGTACTTAAGTCCGACATCCGTGATATGATCCTCATTTGACAGTATGACCGGATGATAATCCTTTGAATAAAAGGCGTATTTTATCAGAGGAAAATGAGCATCCAGCATGGCTGGGATTAGCAATATATATTTTTCATTCCATGTATCTTCGTCTATCTTGTACATTCTCTACTCCCTATACTTTGCAGTTATATAACGTATTTGCAGCACTTCAATCAAATATGACATTTTTTGAAAATGGACAACCCCTGGTCCATTTTCAAAAAAGCTTAAATATCTAATCTAATTTCAATTAACTTACATTATAACTTCTTTTGCATGCACCTAGCCACTGTTTACTAATTAATTATGTTAAACTTATTTGTTGATATAACAAAGACACAGGTACTATATAAAATGTCACACCCGTTACAACAGTTTTAACATCTTATATAGCACCTGTGTCTCAATACAAATATTTTTATACACTGCTACAGCATCTACTGGGAGTTGAACTATCGATGATTTTCCCGGTTCTTGTTCTTAAATTTATTCCAGAATACTCTTTGCAAGCTTCTGCTCCTCATCAGTAGGCGGGTCGATTCCCTCAAGCTTATATGGTATTCCAAGTCTCTCCCACTCAGTGATTCCGAGCTTGTGATATGGAAGTACCTCAACTTTATCGACAGTCTTGAGAGTATCTATGAACTCCTTTGTCTTCTTCAGATCATCCTCATCAGTTGTGATGGTTGGTACCAGTACGTGTCTGATCCACATATGCTTACCCTGATCTGACAGATACTGTGCAAGATCAAGTATATTGCTGTTGGAGAATCCTGTGAGATCTCTATGCTTGCCATCATTGATCTGCTTGATATCGAGCAGGAACAGATCTGTGAGCTTCATCAGCTCATTGAACTTGGAGAAGAATGGCTCCTCCCTTGTAAATGGATTGCCGGCTGTATCAATTGTCGTATGAATACCCTCAGCCTTCGCAAGCTTGAAAAACTCGATGAGGAAATCCATCTGCAACAATGCTTCACCGCCGCTCACTGTTATACCACCGCCGTTTTTCCAATATGGCTTATAGCGGAGTGCCTGCTTTAACAGATCCTCAGGAGTCCTCGCCTCGATCTTGACACCCTTATCCTTCAGCAGCTTTGTATTCTCCTCAATCTTTTTCTCCAGTTCTTCTCTCTCAGCATCACTTGTTTCATCTGAGTAAAGCTTACTATAGTCTGTCACAAGATTCCATGTCTCTGGGTTGTGACAATATTTACATCTCATCTTGCAGCCCTGTAAAAAAACTACAAATCTTATGCCTGGACCATCTACTGCTCCAAAGCTCTCTGTCGAATGGACATATCCTAAAACCTGTTTCTTTTCAGACATATTTCACCTCTAAGTTCTTCCTATTCAAATACAACTCTCAATTAATGAAAGTAATTACAAACAAAACTACATGTCTATTATCTCTTATAAAAATGATATAAATACATATTCTTAAAAAAAGTCCCGGAGAGGTTATCCCCGGGACCATGGTTCTTGTTATATCTGACAAAGCATCTATAACTTCACTGAAAATCCAGCGTCAGCTAAGAATTAAAGTGAGTCATGGAATGTTCTGTTGATAACATCGAGCTGCTGCTCACGTGTAAGTGATATGAACTTAACAGCATATCCTGATACACGGATTGTGAAGTTAGCGTACTCTGGCTTATCTGGATTCTCCATAGCATCAAGGAGCTTATCCTTACCAAATACGTTTACGTTCAGATGATGAGCGCCCTGATCGAAGTATCCATCCATTGCGCTTACAAGCTTTGTAGCTCTCTCTTCCTCATCATGTCCAAGTGCTGATGGGTTCATTGTCTGTGTATTTGAGATACCATCCAGTGACCACTCATAAGGAATCTTTGCAACAGAGTTAAGTGATGCAAGAAGTCCTGATGTCTCAGCGCCGTAGCTTGGGTTAGCACCTGGTGCAAATGGTGTCCAAGCACGTCTTCCATCTGGAAGGTTACCTGTGAACTTACCATAAACTACGTTAGATGTGATTGTAAGGATAGATGTTGTAGGCTCTGAATTACGATATGTGTGTCTCTTCTTGATGTCTGTAAGGAACTCATGAAGAAGCCATACACCGATGTTATCAGCTCTGTCGTCATCGTTACCATACTTAGGGAACTCGCCTTCGATCTCGAAGTCCTCAGCAAGTCCTGTCTCTGCGTTACGGATAACCTTAACCTTAGCGTACTTGATTGCTGACAGTGAGTCGATTACGTGTGAGAATCCAGCGATACCTGTTGCAAATGTACGACGTACATCTGTATCGATAAGTGCCATCTCAGCTGACTCATAGTAGTACTTGTCATGCATGTACTGGATGAGGTTAAGAATATTTACATAAAGTCCTGCTAACCAGTCAAGCATCTTCTTGTACTTAGCAAGTACTTCATCATAGTCAAGGTACTCTGATGTGATAGGTGAGTACTCTGGACCTACCTGCATTGGCTTACCAGTCTTCTTGTCAAGGAACTTCTCATCCTTACCACCATTGATAGCGTAAAGAAGACACTTAGCAAGGTTTGCACGAGCTCCGAAGAACTGCATCTCCTTACCAGTCTGTGTAGCTGATACACAGCAGCAGATTGAGTAATCATCGCCCCAGATTGGCTTCATTACATCATCGTTCTCATACTGGATTGAGCTTGTTCTTACAGAAATCTTAGCAGCATACTTCTTGAATGTATCCTGAAGAGCTGATGAGTAAAGAACTGTAAGGTTTGGCTCTGGAGCTGGTCCCATGTTCTCAAGTGTATGAAGGAATCTGTAATCGTTCTTTGTAACCATTGAACGTCCGTCAACACCGATACCACCAACCTCAAGAGTAGCCCATACAGGATCTCCTGAGAACAGCTCGTTGTATGACTTAATTCTTGCGAACTTAACCATACGAAGCTTCATTGTGAAGTGATCGATAAGCTCCTGAGCCTGAGCCTCTGTAAGCTTACCAGCCTTAATATCTCTCTCGATATAGATATCAAGGAATGTAGATACACGTCCTACGGACATAGCAGCACCATTCTGTGTCTTGATAGCTGCAAGGTATCCGAAGTATAACCACTGAACAGCTTCCTTCGCGCTTGAAGCTGGCTTAGAAATATCATAGCCGTATGACTGAGCCATAACCTTCATCTCCTGAAGACGTCTGATCTGCTCTGTCAACTCTTCTCTCTGACGGATAACGTCATCGTACATATTACCATCGCCGCAGTTAGCCTTATCTTCCTGCTTCCAAGCGATCAGCTGATCAATACCGTAAAGAGCGATTCTTCTGTAATCACCAACGATACGACCACGACCATAAGTATCTGGCAAACCTGTTACGATATGTGTATGACGAGCTGCCATCATCTCTGGTGTATAAGCATCAAATACTGCCTGATTGTGTGTCTTGTGATAATCTGTAAAGATCTTGTGGAAGTTCTCGTTTGGCTTGTATCCGTACATCTCGAGTGCTTCCTCAGCCATCTTGATACCACCGTAAGGCATAAATGCTCTCTTAAGTGGCTCGTCTGTCTGAAGACCTACGATCTGCTCAAGATCCTTTGTCTCTGGATCAATGTAACCAGGACCATATGCTGTAATGCTGGATACAACATCTGCGTCCTCCTTCAATACACCACCGTTGTCTCTCTCTGCCTTCTGAAGAGCCTGAAGCTTATCCCAGAGCTTGTTCGTAGCATCTGTTGGTCCTGCAAGGAAGCTCTCGTCTCCATCATAAGGTGTGTAGTTGTTCTGGATGAAGTCTCTTACGTTGCACTCTTCCTTCCAGAGTCTACCTGTGAATGATTCCCATTCCTGGTTCTGTAACATAATAGTTTCTCCTTTCAAATTATTTATATTATGTTTTATATTAGATGTAATATAAACTCTGACTGTATTATACAAAATGTTTCAAATAAAATCAATAATCCCTATCATTTTTATTGTTTTTCTTTTCGTACATTCAGCCGTCTATCCGCTCAATTTTAAAGACATTCAGCGTATCGACATCCGGGCATGCGAAAACAGCGGTGCCCTTCTCCTGTCCCGGTATCTCGCCGCCATACCGCAGGATATCCACGTACGGAAATGCAACGTGCATTGCCATCGGACACAGCTTCCCCCGCTCCGTATCAAAATCATAGGAATCACCGATCTTATGACCTCTGTGACATCCCTTTTCCCCCTTCTGATCAATCAGTGTGATCCGAATCCTCGGTCTTGCCATCAGTCAAGCACCTCCATACAGGTTTCAAGCGGAATTCCCTTATATTTATCCACGTTATCTGCATTTTTGCTAATCATACTCTTCACGGCATCCATCGCCTCTGCGGTTGCCGTCTGCAGATCCTTACCGCTCATAAGCTTTCCGATAAATACAGCCGAGAATATATCTCCGGTTCCCGGGAAATGTACCGGAATTTCCTCGAAATCAACCTTAAAATATTCTTCCTTCTTGTGGTCGTATCCGACAACCGATCTGCAATCTGTGCCCGCGATCTTCGCACTTGTGATCACAATTGATTTCGCACCGAATGCACGAAGCTTGTCAATCATCGTATGATATTCTTCCTCTGTCACGCCATCTTCCTTATATGGAAGCCCGGTCAGATATGCCGCCTCAGTATAGTTCGGCACGATATAATCCGCAGCCGAAATCAGCTCACGCATCAAATCAATCGTCTCCTCTGTGATTCCGTTATAGAGTTTTCCCTCATCTCCCATAATCGGATCTGTGAAGATCGTCACACCTTTTTCCGCCCGTGCCTTACAGAACTCGGTCACAAGCTCGGTCTGCTCCTTCGACACGATAAATCCGGTTGAGATTGCATCGAATTCAAATCCAAGCTGTTCCCAGACAGCGATTGCATTTTTCATGTAATCGGTTGTATCCAGGATGTCGAACTTACCGTAATCAAGTGTGTTCGATACGATTGCCGTCGGCAGGTTAAATACCTCGTATTTCATATGGGAAAGCACCGGAATCATCGCGGATAACGCAACCTTTCCATAGCCAGCCATGTCGTTGATCAAAAGTAATTTCTTGCTCATTTTGTGTCTCCTTTTTCTAACCTTTATGCCAATTCGCATTTCATCATAGCATATTTTCTGTCAGAAAAAAACACAAAAAGTATTAACTGATTTTCTTCCATTTCATGGATGAAAGCAATGGTTTGTAGTACATGCGGCTCGCAATAACGGCCTCTCCGTTATCCATCATAATCTTCCCGCGGCTTCCTGAAATCGAAGCAATACTTGAGATTCTGTCTGTATTTACAAGCATGGATTTGGATGCCCGGGTAAAATCATACGAATTCACCTTCTCTTCAATCTGGTAAAGGCGATTCTTTATCTCATAAATTTCCTGTTCCGTATAGGCAAACACTTTCTCTCCTACCGCCTCAAAATACAGGATTTCATCCGTTGAAATCCGATATAATTCTCTATGTTCTCCATATCCTGTGATTTTGTTTGCATCGCCCATTTCTTTCACCCGTCTTTATCCTTTCTTCTAGCCGTGGAAATCTCCCGTCTTCCAATTCACTACCACATATGGCACGATCTTCCCGTCGATTTTCACATAGACCTGATAGACATCATTTCCGATATATTCGTAATGATCCGGCACCACACCATACTCCTCATACAGCGTCTTCTCGAACTCTTCCTTCCACGAATCATCGGATGGCTCGCCTTCCTGTGACTGGGATTCCGTCGTCTTAGCTTCTGTCGCAGCGGGTTCCGTCTTCCCTGTATTCGAACCTTCTGACTGTAATGTGCTGTCCGGGGTATTGCTCTCCGTAACAGATTCGGTCGTAGTTTCATTTTCGGTGGTTGTCGTAACTTCCGTTGCTGCTTCCGTTGTAGTCACCGTCTCGCTGCTCACCTGGATGATATCGGTCGTATTATTATCACTCACATTGCTGCATCCCGCCAAAGCCACTACCATTGCCGTACATAAAATCCATGCTTTCTTTCTCATAGTTCTTTCCTTCTTTCGGTTGTATTATAACGATTGATATAAAAAGAAAATAGGCTTTTTTTCTATCTAAATGTGTCAATTCTTCAGATATTTTCCGATTTTCTTTTTATAACCTGCATCATACATCCGGCATGCATCATTTCTGCATCAATACTGTTACAATTTTATTTCTTTTCATAACCAGGTTCCATCCAGAAACGTGCGCCGCAAGACGCACTAAAAAATGACGTTATCCAAAGTAATGGATAACGCCATTTTGACTATCGATAGTTTCTATTTTGAGAGAAATGTTTTTGTTGTATTTGTAACAGCTCCCTTGTAATTATCCGAAGGTGCCTGTTCTCCTTTTTTCACAAGCACAACCTGAATTCCTTCGATTCTTTTATGCTGACCAGTTGTGCCAGTCATCTCTCCATTTTTGGCCCACTTCATCCAGCCGTACGTCTGTGAATGCACACGATAATAAATATCATAATGCTCTGCCATCTCACCATAAAGCTCAATCTGAATTGCCTCTAATCTCTTTGCATTTCCTGTTGTCCCGCAAAACTCACCATCTTTCTTCCATGTTGCAGATTTATTTGGATCGGCCTGCCATCCGATTGTCTGCACATGTGCATTGTAACAGATACCGCCTGTATAATCTTTGTTTTTAAGTTCAAGTTTCAAAGACTCTAATCGCTTTGCTTTACCTGTTGTTCCGGAAATATCTCCGTCATTCTTCCAGTTCTGCCATCCATATGTCTGAAGATGTGAACGATACTGGACATGTGCCCGATCTGAGCCTTCAACTGTTGCAGCTGTTGCAGCTGCACTTGCCATATAAGCTTTCTTTTCTGATGCTGTTACACCTTCGAACTTGTCTGGTACGCTTTCACCCTTCTTAACAACTACTACCTGGATTGCTTCAAGTCTCTTCGCGAGTCCTGCTGTACCGGCAGCCTCACCATTTTTTGCCCAATTCATCCAGCCATAGCCCTGTGCATGAACGCGGTAATATACATCGTATTTATCCCTGTCTGCACCTGTCAACTGAATCTTGATTGCCTCGAGTCTCTTCGCTTCACCTGTTGTTCCGCTGATTTCACCATTTGATGACCAGTTTAACCAACCATATCCTTGGCAGTGTGTTGTATACTGAATACCAAGATCTTCATTTCCCTCTACAGAAATTTTAATCGCTTCTAATCTCTTTGCCTTTCCTGTTGTTCCTGCCACTGCTCCATTCTTCGCTGCACTTTTATTCCATCCATAACTCTGTATATGTGTAGAATAAGATACTGTTACAGGCTTCACAATTGGGTTTTGTGGTGTCGGATTCTCCGGTGTCGGATTCTCTGGTGTCGGATTCTCCGGTGTCGGATTCTCCGGTGTCGGATTCTCCGGTGTCGGATTCTCTACCTCAACCAAAGAAATATTGTCAATTACAATTCTGTGCTGATCAGTAATCTGACCATCTACATTTCCCAAACAGATGCTGAGGAATGCCTTTGCGTCTGTCTCTTCTGTCATTATAAATTCTTCAGTAAACTTCTGATATTCACTTGTAAGTGTTACAATTCCATCATTTGCATCTTGATCATCGCTGTGCTCAGAGTATACCGGCCATCCAAGAGCCGCTCCACCCTGCATTACAACTCTGATTTTTCTATCAATGGTTGACTTAGCCTCATATGATAATTTATACTTCTTTCCTTTTTCCAGCAATACATTGTTCTGTTTAATCTGTATTCTCCAGTCATCCGCACCTGTATCATCTACAGTCACATCCAATGCATTATTTTCTTTTAAACTGTCAACAACAACAGTTGCTTTTGCTGCGCTGTCTACATATACTTCATATCCTGAAAGACTATCATTGAATGATCCGTTCTTAATCTTTGCATCTTCTACCATTTTTACATTATCGAGAGAGATTGCACCTTCGATTTTCAATGAAACTGTCTTGTCTGTAAACTTTGCTGTTGCAGGAATCTTTACAACATAATCTTTCTTTTCATTTCCTGCTTCAACATTTACTTTATATGTGTTTCCGCCAACAGTTGCAACGACAGTTGCTCCATTTTGCGCATACGCATCAAAGCTCAATGCATATGCTGTTCCTTCCTTAAATGCAAGATCTGACTGACTGATTGTTACACTTTTTCCTTCTGTGACCAATCTTCTTCCATCTGAAAGACCTGTTACCTTAATATCTGCACCTTCTGGTGTTATATCCCAATATCCAAGATGGTTTTTACCTTCCTGGAAAGATCCATTATAGATACAACTTCCATTTGCAAGAATTGTCTTTTCTTCCTTTGCATTCGGATCTGGCTCCGCAGTCTTCCTAACAACTACGTTCTTAAGAACGATATCGCCTGAACCTGCATTACCCATATTAAACTCTAAACGTCCATTCACATCGGAATCTGCCTTCATTACGAACTGTGTGCTGAAGTGCTTCATCTCCGTTGTAAGCTCTGGAACCATGGTTTTCATATATGACTGGTATCCACGGTCTGGAGCCTTAACATCTACATTCATCTTACGATTCTCAGATGCTTGTGCATCAAAACTTACTTCATAAGTTGCACCCTTTTCAAAAGGAACGTTTGCCTGTACTAACTGTACACTGTAATCAACAGTACCTGCATTTTCTGTACTGATAACCATAGAGTTATCTTTGATTTCTGCTGTTGCAGCACCATCCAAAGCAGTTATGAATTTCCAATTTGTATCATCTGTCAAATCCTCTGCCTCTGCAAATGTGCTGTTCTTAATATAGTTTCCGCTGTCGTCTGGCTCGTTTGTAGGCTCAAACTTAACTTCTGGACGTGTTACATTCTCATCATAAGAATCTTTCTGATAGACTCTTACATAATCAACAACAAACGGATTGTTAACAAAATTTGTTTCCTCGTTTGGATTTCCTACCCATGAACCACCAACTGCGAGGTTCAAAATAATGTAAAAAGGTTGATCGAAAGGTGCTGGATATGTAAGTGTTCCCTGTCCTTCTGTTGTGGAATGCCAGTTGCTTTCCTCATGATACTTTATTCCATCTACATACCATGTAATCTTGCCTGGTTCCCAATCACATGTAAATGTGTGGAAATCATCGGAGAACGACTTCTCACCATCTTTGATTGTATAGGTTCCCTGACTTTCTGCATGTGGATTTCCGTAATGTATGGTTCCGTACAACTTATTTGTATCCTGCCCCATAACTTCCATACAATCAATCTCACCGCATCTTGGCCACTGACCATATACATTCTCATCGTTAGCCATTAACCAGAATGCCGGAAGGTATCCCTGTCCATTTGGAACCTTTGCCCTTACTTCAAACCTACCATAGGTAAATGTCTTTAAGTTCTGTGTAGAGATACGACCAGATGTATAAGATTTCTTGACCTTTGTTCCAGCAGTTGCATTGTCACCAAATGCATTTGCCGGAAGCATGTTTGCAGTTGTTTCCACCAAACTAATATCGGAAATTGTTACTACAGATGCATCTGGAATCGATGTATCTCCAGTCTTACGCCCTAAAGAGAAATATAAAGTTGCTGTATCATATCCCTCTTCTGCGTATACGTCGATAGATACTGATTCTTCTTTTTCCGCTTGCAATGATTGTGTTTTTGCTCCATATGAGATATAATTATTTTCTTCATCACCCTGCACACCCGTTTCAATTGTACGAGCAACATCCGATTTTACTTTGTAGCTTAATGTGTAATGCTTTTTTGCTGCCAACTTAACAGTTTGTTTAAGTTGTACATGCCATAAGTCATTACCAGGATTGGTAATCGTATAAGTAATAGCCCCATCAGCAACAGAGCTCTGCGCAGATGCGTCAAAACCATTACTTCCCCAGTTTGCAATTGTTTCAGTCCAATCGTCCATACCGGAACTGAAATCAGCGTTTGACAACAAATTCTGTCCATCAGTTGTAGATGTTGTCTCAACTTTTTCAACAGGAATGATATTCAGATAACCATCTTGTACCTTGATGTTTTCATCAGAATCTACATACTCCTGAAGCTCCCCGTTTACCCAGCCTTTCTCATGCTTTTCGACATTCCAAACCTTACGATCCAATTGATCGCCGTTAAAATCATCCTCAAATACCAGTTTGTACCCTTCATTGTCTTTGTCTGCTTCATCACTCAGACTTTCGTTTTCTTCTACAAGATCACTTTGTTCTGCCTGTACCTGAGTCGGTTCTTCCGCTGATGCCCGAATTGGAGTCATCGTAAGAGCTACACTCATTGCCAGTGCAAGAGGAATTGCTTTTCTCAGCTTTCTCATAAAAAAATCTCCCTTCATTTTTTGATATGTTAATCATACTCAAAAGCAAAGGAAGATTATGTTTAAATAATGTCATAAGTGTTATATTCATGACATCTTATTGATTTTGTCTGTTATTCATTTATTCTTTCTGAATTATTTGTACATTTTTACTAATTCTGTTTTAATTCCCACTCCGTGCGGAAACACCTCCTACGATAGCGGTTCGGCGTCTCTCCAACCCGTTTTTGAAATGTCTGAATAAAATGGCTCTCATTTGAAAAACCAAGATAATAGGTTATTTCTCCAATTGAATATTCCGAAAAACGAAGCAGATTCTTTGCCTTGTCAATTTTCAGGTTCAAAATATACTGACTGAACGAGATTCCCATTTCTTTTTTAAACAATCTTGAAAGATAGCTTTCAGATAATCTGAGATATTCAGCCACTTCACGAATTGTAATCCGGTAATGAGTATGACTGTAAATATAATCCAGACATAAAACCACCTGCTTGGAAAGTACCTGACTGTTTTTTATTTCATGCATATGTTTACAAAAATCCAGACACATCACATCATGCAGCTTCGATATCTGTTCGATTGTCTTGCATTTATCCATCTCCAAAATATAGAAATCACTTAAATTATATGCTTTTTCCTGTTCCAGCCCTTCGTGCACACAAAAACGTGTAATAAGCGCTACGGTTACAACATAATGATATCGGATATTGCGAAGCGCATCCGTAGACAACACGCCCATGCCCTCCGGGTTTGTAAATGCCTGTTCGTTACAATTTTCCTGAACTAATTCTATTTCGCCATTTGCAATTGCTGAATAGAAATCCAGTTCACATTCGATTCCACGATGTACCTCCAGCATCTCATGACTGACAAATTCACTCCGATGCCATTTTTTTGTTAAATCCATATATCAGACTCCCTATCGATATGCATTTCCTATCTTTATATCAATTGTCTTTTATCTGCACCCATTTGTCAATCTTATTTTATCGTGAACTGGTAAGTTATAAGAAAGTGCACCTTTCATCCACGCCTTATAACTTATCGGTCCCATACTGAATCTTATACTGAAGCTCCTACAAAAAATCTCTACGATACTGCGACGGTGTACTGCCCTCCGTCTTCTTGAATACCTTGGTAAACACCCGGTAATCGGCATAGCCGCACCGCTCAGAAATCTCCGCAATGGATAACTGTGTCGAGACGAGCAGCTTCTTCGCACGCTCCATACGGATTGTCGTCAGATAAGCAAGGAAATTCACACCGATCTCATTCTTGAAGAGCTGGCTGATATACTGTGCGCTCAGATGAAATGTTTCCGCGAGAACATTCAAGCTGATCTCTTCTGCCAGATGCTCCTGCATATACCGTACAATTCCAACAATCGTTGACGCTTCACTGCCGGGTGTCACATTCTTCGTCTGTTTCTCGAATATCGATATCTTCAAATGATCGATCGTGTTCCCGAATTCTTCATAGTCGACCGGTTTCAGGATGTAGTCCGTGATCTGCAGCCGCAATGCTTCCCTGCAATAAGAAAAATCATCGTATCCCGATACAACGATGAATGCCATATCCGGGTATTTCAGGCGGCTGGTCTGGATGACCTTCAGGCCATTCATAATCGGGATGTTGATATCCATGATCACGATATCCGGCACCAGACTATCGATTACCCCAAGCGCCTCGACACCATCCGCTGCCTCGCCCACAACTTTACAGTCATGTGCGCCCCAGTCAAATAATTTCTTGAATCCCTCACGTATCATAATCTCATCGTCGACTAATACGACGCGTAATTTCCTCATGATGCTTCCTCCTTATTTATCGGCAAGAGCAACCGCGCTGTCACACCGCCCGCGCTGTTTTCCTCATAGGATAGTCCATATTTTCTACCACACAGATATTTGATCCGCTTCTGCACATTCAGGATCCCGATACTGTTTCCATCCAGCTTTGCCTCCTGCTTGTTGTAGTGCAGTAACATCTTGTCAATCTGCACTTTCATACCCTCTTCAAATCCGCTGCCACTGTCTTTGATGCAGATCTCCATATCTGTGCCTGCGCGTTTTACGGATATCTCGATTTCCCCGCGGTATCCGCGGTTCTTCATCCCATGCAGCAGACTGTTCTCCACCAGCGGCTGTAAGATAAAGTTCGGTACCTGCACTGCCCCTAAGTCCGGATCGATATCATAATCGCAGAAGAGCTCCGGATACCGGTAACACATCAGCTCCATATATGCTTCCACAAGCTCCAGCTCATCATCAAGCGTGACCATGGAACGGTCGACCTTGACACTCAGCCGGAAGAAATCCACGAGCCGCATCAGAAGCTTCGCAACCTTCTTATCCCCGTCTAATTCCGCCTGAATCCGGATCGTATCAAGTGTATTATATAAGAAATGCGGATTCACCTGACTTTTCAGATAGAGCATCGACATCTTCTGTTCCGTGAGTTCCGCACGCAGCGCATCCGGATTTTCCAAGGTCAGATAGAATGCGAGCGTCATAAGCGTGATTCCCATTCCGCTGATGAGCCATGTATGATGCAGTCCCTGCAGGAAGCAGATTGTAAACTCAAAGATCAGTGCCATGCCGATGGCGAATTTCTTCTTGTTGTCCATCCTCTTCCAGTTCGCAAGCAACAGCCATGAACAAAGTATGAGATACATCGCCACACTGACATAGCTTACATATGCATAAAGTCCCGCTGAATAATTTCCATCCGGTGTCTCGATGTAAGTAATCGGAAGCGTCATCGCCCCGACTTCCGAAATCGCCAGAAATATCCGTGCCGGCAGATCAAGCGTCCGCTTCTTCCCGGTCTCTTCCTCCACCAGTATCGCAATATACTGATAGAAAAAGAACAGAACTAACGCCATCGTACCGACAAACAGCCGGTGCAAAACATCGTTCAACACAAGCGGTACACGATCAAGATGATTGACCGTATAAATCGTCGCCGCATCGAACATCAGATGCACGATCACCACGATCAAAAGCACCGAAAATGTCTTATGTAGCGCGGTCTGTCTCCGCCTCGCCGAAAAATAGATTCCTGCCACAAACGCCAGAATCAGTATCAGCGCAATCTCCATTCGAATCATAGATTATTCTCCTTCGCATTTTGCTTATTTACAGGAAAGTCACCGGACACCGCCCGGTGACTTCACACGTGTAAACACGTTTCCTGTATCGCACAATTAACTACTATTATTTTTACATATTATTATATCGGATACTAGGGGATTTTTATAGGGGAATGTGTCGATTTTATAGGTTGGTTCATAATATGAAAATACCCCAAAGTCACTGAGACTTCAGGGTATTGTTTTTATTGTGTATTAACACGCTGTCGTATGTAAAACACCGTTATTTTTCTGCACAAACAAAAAAATGTCAATATATTTCTTACACAATTCTTTGTCTAATTTCTGATCAAAGAATGTAAAACACAGCCACTCATCGCCAGGTTCAAGTATACCAAGTTTTTTCTCAATCTCTTCAATGTTCCCATATTGAGAATTATCTACGAAGAATTTTGATTGAATTATAGCTTCCTGTTCGGAGAGCCGAAGGTCAGCGTCTTTCGCAAATGGTATTAATTCTCGAATCTGATCAATAAGAGTAATTCTTTTCCCTATTTCTTTTACTTCACATCGTCGAAGAGTCGCCGCTTCCAATGCCTTAATGGTACAAGGGTTTGCTGTTGCCAATCCCCATGCAATATCATCAGAGAAACACCAGATGGAATTTAAAAGTCAGACATTTTAATCTGCTGCCCGGGTCTGATCGGTGACTCATCACGATACATCCCATAATTTTCAGAGAATAATCTCGCGCATTCAGATAACTCTTCTTGTGAAAGTATTTGAACACTATCTTTTCTATATGTCAATTCTCTTAAATTTAAAAATCGTTCCACAAGCGTTCCCTCCGCAAGCATATCCTGCAAAATACTTTTTTAGCATATCAAAACTAACGGGAATTTTGCAAACTATAAATCCAATAATCTTGCCTTTAATTCCACAAATAAGATAGCTTGCTTGGCATGACGATTTCGCTTGGAAATAGGTTCCACATAGCTAACAGAGGCATCCATGATTTTTAAATTTCCTTCATCATACAATGGTGCAATCGCATTACATAAATTAGCCGGCATATTCCCCACATTTTGTCCTCGTTTTGTCAGCAGAGTAAAATTATTAGAGTTGTAAGGATTTTCTTTTTCTCTGACTATTTGTATCAAGTCCCCCGGTTTTAACTTTTCAATCTGCTCTGTCCGACCATCATAACGTGTTCCCATAACTTCAAAACGAAGAATAGCATTCCCTGTACCTTCTTCATATATACCTTCTGATTGTTCTAGGTACTCCATCATTCCTGGTTCAAAATATGTTGCTTCTACTTTCTTGGATAGTTCATTTCTTTCATGAAGTTTTTCTACTTCATCAAGAAACTGTTTTATTGCCTGCACCATTATAATTAAAACCCTCCTCTCTCGCATTCTTCATCATATACATTCATGTTGGCATACAGACGATCTAAGATTTTATCATAATACACCTCTGTATCCTGAACTTTATAGATAACATCATATTTATCTGGAACCTTACATCCATACCGATCGGTAAGTTCATCCACAAGATCATATGTATCCATACTTTGATACTTACAAATAATATCTTTTTCAAACATCTTAATCGTTATTGACGCTTTTCCCTTATAAAAAATCAAATTGCCAAACATCATAGCAGATGAAAAACGTTCATCAGATATTAACAAATTCGCATAAAACCAATCAGAAAATCCCAGCTCATACAAGTCAGACTGAAAGCCATCCTGTATCAAGGATTGAATACTAAAATATGTTCCATCTGTAACAAAGTTATAAACATTATCACAAAATTGCTGAATCATATTTTTCGTAACACCTGATTGCTCCAATTTTCTAAAATTAATAATCTGATTTTTTTCAAATTCAATTACTGTTAAATCTCGTTTTAATTCCATCAACTTCTGCGAAAACATCTGCACATATGCATATCTTTTTTTATACGCTGTAATATCTATAATATCTTCCCTCGTTAATAAGTCATCAAAATACGCATCAACAAACGGATGGTTTTGAATTGCATATCTTGAATAAACATGGAATCCCATCACCTTCAAATTATACGGATTAATCTCTTCTCTATCTGCCCCTGGAATTAACCTGTCATAAATCTGTCGAATCTCATCCATAAAATAGAAATCATCTGTAAGTGCTTCTTGTAATAATTTTCGGTTTTCTTCAGACATTAATTTCTGGTCAATCGAATATATACCTTGATGATAATACTCAGAAACTGACTTCAAATAATTAGCTATTACTACATCCGCATCATATCCATATTCCTCACTTATTAGATTCGCTAGAGCATCCTGACCTATTGGTGCATTATCAATCAAAATGTCAAATACTGCGGCATCACGATCAAAGTGTCCAAATCTAATATTGGGCGTACGTTCACAGAAAAACTCATGATAACTCTCTTCCGATATAATTTTCCTTAATAAATTATGTAATTCATACTTATCGCGGATATCATATTTCTTCATAATTTCCGGATAATCTCTCATGAATTTTTCTGTCGACAATTCAATATTCTCATAAGCATCCAGATTTAATGTATCCAAAAGTTCATCATAATCACGTCCATCAATATCATAATATCTTATTTGTTCGTGCTGTTTCCAAAGCAAGTATCTTAAATCACGAATACGATTTTTTCTTGTCCGATACACTGTCTCTGTATAATAGATATCTTCATCATATGGTATTTCTTCCTGTGTCAAAAACTGATTATATATCTGGCAAAACTTCCCAAACGATACATCTTCCTGACAAAATTTTCTAATAACAACCTTTTCTAATTCCGCACGCTCCTTTTCAATCCATCTACCATCCACAAAAAGTTTATTTCTATTAAGATAGTTTTTTATTTTCAAACGCATTCCAAGATCAAGTCCCTGTTGATCTTCCAACGCCGACTGCAACTCTTTCTTTCCCTGTTTTACATCATTTAACTCAAGATATTTCCATACGTATACGGGAATTCCAAGCCATTCCGTTCCATCCTTTTTATCAAAATCATAATTTTCATACAAATATCGATAATAATCCTCATCAAATAAATTGGTACCTTCCCTTGACTTATATATTTTTTTAATTTGGACAATCCCTTTCTTCAGGATTTGACGTACCCGTTCTCTGGTTATCCCTTCTTCTTGTCCAATCTCTTCTAATGTCATAGATTGCAATCGTTTTCTTAAAATATTTTTTGATCTTTCATCAATAACATCACATTGCTCCAAATAATCCGCAAACCGCGCATACACACGGTAACATCGATAATCTACATATTCTAATTTTTTATCTACAATCAGCTGACCTATATTTTTCTTTATTCGCTCTATCGTCACTTGTTCCGGAAGCTTCATCCGTTCTACTATTTCATTCAGACTAAGTCCTTGAAATCCAATATCACGAAACTCCCTCCAAATCCTCTGTTGTATTTCTGTATCATCCCATAACCCAGATACATCACCACTAACGAATGCCAAAATTCTTGCTTCATATTTACTTAGATATTCATTTATTTTATCTATAACTTCTTTTGCCGTTCCAGCTCCCATAGATGGTATATTTTTCAGCTGCGTATATGTCATAAATACTATATCGCTAAGATAATAATACCCTCTTATACTCAAGCTATTTTTTGCACGATTGGAAATATTCATTCCATCAAGCAAAATATCATGCAATTTCACAAAGTCCAATATTACATCATGATATTCATTTTTATAAAGTATATCAAAAATTGACACCTGATTTAATGATGTCGCCGCAGACTGCATCTGAACAATTAACGCGGTAATTTGTTCTTGATGTTCCGCAATATATCTTGATACATACCGAACAATTTCTGATGCAGACGAGTCATCCATTCTGGCAATCTGCATCAAATCTTTTTCTGTAAGAAAAGCCACCTGATATAAATACTCATACCCTGAAAATATCAGCAAATTATATGCCCGTACTGATAATAATTCTAATTCGTCGATTTTTATCTTATTATCCCTTAACCACGTTATTATAAATTGCTGATTTGATTCATCCATAATCCATTCATCAAAATCTTCCGGAACTTCAATATTCGAATTTGTTTCCAATATTTTATATTCCTGTATTTTCTTACAAATTTCTTCAATTGATTTTTCTCCAATATTTCTAATCTTATGCAAAAATTCTTCGTTTAATTCTATCATCTCCCCAACTGTATATATTTCCACCCTATGTAGTGCATTCACAGAACGATTTGACAAACCTATTTCATCAATTGATAATATTTTTATATTCATAACACTTACCTCACAAGTTTTTCCCGAAACACATCTACAATTCTTGCAAGTTCATCCAATTCGTCTTTTAGTTGCTTTTTCTCTTCCTCTTCCAACCTTCCAAACAGTCTGGAATCCACCTCTGTTAAAAGAGTAATACTTTTTGACACATTTTCTACCGGTTTATTTTTTAATATTATTGACCGGGATTTTTGCAGAGCTCTTTCCATTGATATTTCCAATTCCTCTGCAAACTTCGCATTTTCTTCTGCAAACTTGTCTATATCACTTTTAGAATGAACTTCGCACATATCAAACTTGTCCCGAATCACATTAATCCAATTCATTTGTTCTTCAAAATATGATTCATAGGTGCCATTTTTAACCAGTCCTTTAATATCTCGTATAAATTTTCTCTGGTCAGGTATAACTTTCATCATAGCATTATTAAATATTATTTTCTTTAGTTGCGCCTTTTCTGATTCATTCAACTTTTTAAGTGGAGCCATCATCTCCTGAAACAAACTATAAACCTGATATTCCCTCGCAATGTGATATTGCTCTGGAAGCTTTATATACTTGAGGAACTCACTAATAATTTCTGCAATTTCAATTCGATTTTTTACATCTGCCGGTTTTTCATTTGTCCCTGTTGCATACTCGTCCAATGTAAGCAGCTTTGTCTGCACAATATCCCTATATGTACCAATCGCATAATCAATCAAATCATAGTCTACCTTTTTTTCTTCTCCATGCTGTATTGCAAGTTCCAATAATTTTATCTGTTTCTTGTCTTCCCGGATATCCATATCCATAATTACTGTTTCAAAATAAACAGGTTCTATTTTCTCACGTTGAATTCTTCGCAAACAAGTGTATCTTCGGTTTCCATCCACAATACGCCCATCTGATAAAGTAACTCCCGGCTCACGTTGTCCGACCAACAAAATATTTTTTTGTGTTTTTGATATTGCATCCGGATTGCTTTCATATATAAATGTTTCAATAACATTATTGTATTCTTCTCTCCCTAGCTCACGCAAAGAATCTTCGCCATTTTCAGCCTGATATCGGGTAATCCAGGTTGCTATTCGATCATTCTGATCATTATAAAAAAGATAGTCTAATCGAATCCGATACACCGGATAAATAACTGTTTTCCCTCCATATGTTACCTTCCTTGTCAACGTTGTTTTCTGAACCACATCCGTTCCGACAAGCTGAAGAAGACTATCTTTCATCAATTCACCGCGATTAGATTCTGAAGCCGGTTGCTCTACTCCCTCAAAAATACGCGCCGCCGGTCGATAATCATTTGCTCTTTTTCTAACCTCTTCATATATTTTTTCAATTTCTGCCGCATCATCCGAATCCAATTCTTTACATAGCAAACGCATCGTGTCAAGTGCACGTTCTGCTATGGGCTGATCCAAATCCTGCTGACCAATATGAGCGACTTTATTCCTAATCCCCTTAAGTTCTTTTGCCCATGTACGACAGTTCAAAGGTAACTCATCTTGAAAAACTTCTTTCCACCTGCGTTCTAATAAGCGAATACAATTTAAAATATCTAATGAATCTATCAGATATCCATATTCACCATCACTTGGCAAATCATGCTGGTCAGATAATGCCTCTAACACTTCGTCCCACCATGCATTTTTATATTTTTTACTAAATTCCCTTCCAATATAACCAGAAAACGTAACTACCAGTTTTCGAAAACCTCGTTGTACTAACTCATAATTTTCCTGCATCTTCCATTCCTCATCTTTCCTTATGCAAAAACATAATTTTTTTCATACCTGCTTAGAAAACATAGTTTTACCCTCAGTCTTTACTCAATTTTTGCAATTCAAAATATATATGCGCATTCACTTCCGCATCGCTCCATGCTCTATGAGCTTCTTTATGTTCAAATCCATATTGCTGTGCCAAGTAACCCAGATTCAATTTATCCCATTTCTGATCATTTTTATATTTCTTAGCCAATATATAGGTATCAAGATATGGGACATCAAAATGAATTCCGGCTTTATGCGCTGCTTTAGTTATATATCGCAGATCGCTGCTTTTTATGTTATGTCCAACCAGAATACTATCTCCTACATATTCATAAAATTTTTTTATTACCACATCAACCGAAGGTTTATCTGCTATCATTTCATTTGTAATGTGTGTAATTCTTGAAACCATTGGGGTAATTGTTCTTCCCGGATTTGCAAGCTGATCGAATCTATCCACTATCTCACCTTTGACTACTCTTACTGCGCCTATTTCTGTAATTTGAGCCTCTCCATCTCCATTAGCAGCTCCACCTGAACCAGTTGTTTCTATATCAAATGCCACAAAAGAATCAAAATCTGGAGTTGTTCGCTCCTTCATCATCTTTGGCATCCCATCTTCAAGTTCTTCGACATCTACCCCCATCAATTCTAATTGATCCAAAATACTTGCCATTTGATCTTCTGTTGCAGTTATCCTTAAAACCTTGTACCCTAATACATTATATTCACTTTCCGAAGATATTGAATCAACCTCTACCGTTTCTCCAATCGCTGTTAAGAATTTCTTTACATCGTCCATAGACAATGTTTCAAAATAACGGGTCATTAATACAGATATGTTATCTCCTCCGGTCAGTTGAATCGAATTCACATCAGACACCGCTTGTTGAAAAATCGTATCAATAGCATCATGGATACTTTTTGCAGAGGTTGATTTGTTTGCCCATTTATCATCAAAAAAAGCAGGGCTTTCTATAATCCGTTTTCCAACCTCGCCATATTCGTTGGCTTTTTTCTTGGCATATTCCATTACATCATATTTCTTTTGCTGTTTTTGTGCTGTTTCAACATAAGATTTTGCTTTTTTGTACGGAACATCAATAATTGTAACGAGTTCATTTAGCATTGTCTCAACTGTAATATAGGGTGCTGTATACGCACTTTTTAATTCCTTTTGTTTTTTTGTAACTACATCTTTCAACTTTTTCAATTCCTGCAAATCAAAGCAAGCATCATCTAATCCTATTATGTCATACGAGGCATTTGTAAAATTATCATTAATATACTCTTGCAAGGCTGTCCTTACTTCTTCATAGTTTTCAAATTTTACAATCCCCGGTGTTTGTGTTGTTACTAACCTTAATTCCATCGTATTGTTCTCTACCTCTCCTCGTTAATTTTTTACCAAATCTAGATTTTTAAATAAAACGGTTTTTACAATAATATCTTCATCAAGATTCTTTTTCCCATGCAAAATCATAACCCTATATGTCGATCATACCAATTGGAAAATTCCGGCATGAACGCTCCACACTTAGGGCATAATATCTCTCTTTCTATAAGTACACTTGTTATGGACGTTCCGTATACTTTTGGCCATTTGTCTCTCAATTCAATTTGTTCCTTCTTTATATCTGGATTTGCATCTATCAATTGGCTAACTGTATAAAACCACGAAACTTCTGGATATCGTTTTTTTAATTCCTTGATAAATTTCTCACAATATTCTTTTATTTCAATATTTTTTCCTTATCGTTAATAAGCAAACCCTGTTCAAGCAGATATTTTGAAAATGGCATTCCAAACTTTTGCTTGGCAGTATTACATAAAGTTTTTATCTTTGCAGCCAAATCAGGATTTGCAATAACAAGTTCGTTCAAACGTCTAAATGGTGTCCCCTCTGGATACCTTCTTTTTAATTTCGATATAATATCATCTGCCCTTGCAGATACAGGTCTTCCAGACTTTGAAGTTCCATACTCATATCCATATGCAGCTAAAAAATCTTTAATTGATGCGTACCCCAACCATTGATATGCTCCAGAAATTCTCTGTGACAATGCTTTATGTTCTGACTGTATTGAACCAAAAATCTTCTTATCATTTTTTCATTCATATTATTATTTGTTTTGTCTTTCTCCATATGTTTCCCATTTATACAATTTTCTTTCCTTTCTGTTGCAAAAAACAATTTCCGGCATAAGGGGACATCCTCCCATGCACAACGCTTTTTTATTGCAATCTGGACAGGCATTTTTCATTTTGTCTCTAAAGTTTTTGAATTGTATGCTATTCCAAGCATCCGTTATATCCATTTTTCTTAGAGACACCCCATATATTTTCTTTTGATCAAAGCTACACGGAACCATAATCATATCTGCACCAATATAGCAGCTATATCGGCCTCCCTCGCATGTGTCTAATGATTCCGGAATGATTTTATTACAAAAATTAATTGCTCCCGGCACATTGCAGCTATCCATTCCTACCTTAAACGGATGTTTTTTTTCAATCTGCTCAAAAAAACGCTTTACGCGCGAATCCTCAACAGCCAACATGTTATCTTTCGTTCCCTGCCCTGCAGGCTTATGTAAAAGAAATATAACTGCATTAATGCCTTTCGGGAAATCATCAGTCGATAACCGCTCAATTGCCTCATTGATACTATTATTCCCCAACACATAATGTATGTTTGTCTTAACGCCCGCTTCCAACAACATATTTATTGCCTCTATTGTATACTCATTCCTATACCAACTAACAGCAACCGCGCCACAATACTTTTTACACAAGGACGCAATCTGTGTTGTCATTCCATAACCAGAAGTTGTAAAATTAGGAACTAACATATTTTCTCTACTAATCATTAGTAGTTCTTCAAATTGTTCATGTTGGTCTGGATCCCCACGTCCCCCAAGTGCTAATTGATTACATCTACCCTTACACTGTTCCGCAATCCATCGGAAATCTTCTACACTCATATTGGGTTGATTGATATACAAACCATTCTGATAACAGCCTATACCTGCTCTTGCACACAAACCTGTTTTTCCATGAGTGCAATGCCCCATTACACCCACATCAATAAGATGCGGAAAAGACGCCATAAAAGGATCTACCCCTGTATCCTCCCCATTTGCATCTAAAATACCGGTTCTTACATATGCACCTGTTTCCATATCAAACGCTGATTTAAAACGATATTTTTTATCCCTAATTATATATTTCACACATTTACCTCTCTCTTTGCCCAATCTCCAGACGATTAATCACGCACGATTCCCTCTTGCTTTAGATACTTTACGAGCGGCATTCCTAACAAACTATTTGCTTTGTTAGATATAGTTTTTAACTTTCCTGCCAGATCCGGATTCTTCTCTTTTAATTCCCTAAATCCAGAATATGGATTTCCTCCACTTCTTTTCCTTAATTCCATAATAATCTCTTCTACATTTGTCGAAGATTTTCTTCCTCCACCATACCCATTTTCATTATATTTTATATTACTTTCATATCCGTAAGCCTTCAGGAATTCCCCTTGATTGTTATATCCAAGCCAAAGATATACCCCAGTGATACTTTGGCTTAGCTTTTTATGATCCAGTTGAATACTTCTCTCTATTTTTTTATCAGGATAATATTCTTCTAATCGTCTTAATACACTTTGCACCTTACTCTTAATTATTGGGGGTTCATTTCCAGGTTTATGTAATACATTAGGGCGGATTTCTTTAACCTCATCAGCATCAATCTTCACAAAATCATATGCCAAAAGCATATCGTCAGCAGATAAATATCCTATTTGTTTTGCATACTTTGATAAATTTTCCCGCAGAGCACCGTCCAAACTATCCAAAGAAAATACTTTATGCTCAGGATATAATTCATTCAGGTCATAAATTAATTTATCTACTTTATTTTGCAATTTTACATCTTGTATTTGTATCCTATCAACTTTCCTTAATCGTTCCTTTCTTCTTATTTCTGCTTTCCGTTCTGCTGTTTCCGCCACTATCTTTTTATTTTTTTCTTGTCTGATAACTGCTATTTCCTCCGAAGTTGCAATTATCCCCTGTTTTTTTAAATAGTCAACAGCTGTATCTCCATACTTTTTTTGAGATACTGAACGCAAAGTATTTAATTCTTCGCGAAATTCCGGATTTTTATCCATCAACTCAACAAATGTTTTGGGTTTTAATTCACTGTTGTTATATTTTTCTTTTAAGGTCTTGATCATTTCTGACGGATCGTATGTATCAATTATTTTTACCTTGTCTCCTAAAACTCCCATTTGGATTAAAAAATTTCTGTATGTAATTCCTAATTCATTTTTACATTTCGTTTTTAATTCATTTAATTGCTTAGTGTATCCTACGTTTTGAATATCAAATTCTTTTGTAGATGTCGGTTTTGTTTTCGTATTGTATTTTTCTTTTATTTTTTCAATCGCCTCATCAACAGACAATTCTTTCTCAGCATCCTTTACCATTACCTCAAATGATCCACCAAAATATTCTGAATTAAGATTTATCCAAATCGCAGGTCTAACCGCTATTCCTTCAGCATCTTGAACATCTATCCCAGAAATATATTTTCCCATCACACAACTTCTTTTCGTTGCACTAGCCGGAGTTCTCAACCACCACAGTGCATAATTATTTATGCCATAATTTTTTTTAAAAAAATCATCATTTTGAACTGCCCATTCCGTTAAATATGTTTTTTTCCATCTTTTCCCAACGTTCTCAGCCTCCTGATAATTTAAAAGAAAAATTTTATCTTTCGTATCATTTCCTGGTGCAGTTAAATATTGTGGGTGCCTAACCGCAACCACATCCGATAAAATAATGCTTTCTGCCTCTTCAGAAGAAAATGCAGCATTATAAAATTCTGTGTTCAACCACGAACGAAGAAAGCATTTCTCCCAGCTTGTTTTCCCATCTTTGATATCGTATGGCAAGGTTTCAATTCCTTTTAATGAAAGAAGTTTAGCACCATTCCCCTTTCGCTCCAAAACAACCCATTGTAAAGGTTTAACTACTCCATTTTTCTCTTGTCTATAATTACCAAATTCAACAATTTTTCCTTTTTGAAAATCCATATTCACACTATGCCTACTATCATAAAACATGGTATTAGACATTTTTTTCAAGTTGCTCACTTTCTTGACTGCTTTTTCTATTTTTTCTTCCAACGACAACGGCTGATTAGTAATGCATTCGTCTTTCTTTTCTTCTATTGTTTTTTCACAATCTAAGAATCCTCTATCCAGCAGATAGTTATACTTCCGGAATTTTCTTTTTTCAAAATTCAGATTTCCCCAAAATGTTGCATGTAACTTTTTAAAGCTACTTCTGCTACCTACTTCTTGTAAAAATCTTTTTGTTTCTTCTGCTGTTTTTTCATCAAATTCATCACAAGTCGCAAAATACTCTGGTGAATTTATTTTAAAAATCCAGCTCATAGTAGCTTCTTCTTTGTCGTACTTATTTCTCCAGTTCTCTATCATTTCATTAAATAACTTTTTCTCATCTTCAGATAATTCACTTACATCAAACTTTATTTTATAGCCTTCTGCAAATGGATTATTTCCTTCCTTTGATGTAATTCTCACATCCATTAAAGAATATTCTTCATTTTTCTTTCTACCAGATAATGGTTCGACAGAATCGACACAAGCATCAACATCTTCTAATGCTCTTGCTATTGCTATTAACGAATAGTCCAATTCGCAAAGATACCCTAGCAGCTGATTTTTTTTATTAAAAACACCTATTTTTACAGGGTCAAATAAATCATCCGTAAATTCATTTTTCAGAATAAGTTTTTCACCTTCTCTGACATTTTCCAATAAACTTACCTGTTCTTTATCACTACTTTCTTCCAACGGAACAATTATTGGTAAATCTTCAACACGCAAAAACTCCCCATCATCATATCCATCCTGACGTGTTGCCAAAAATCCGTCACAAAATTCCAGATTTCCTCCTGATCCTTCACTTTCAAATTCCTCTCCAAAAATTTCACAGGTATACTCTTCTGTATCAAGATTATATGTATAAATCCTCTCATACTCTTCATAATTTAGTTCATCTCCCGAAATTGTAATTTTTTCAATTTCGCTCATTTCTTTTATCGACTCGAGTTGCTGTGTAAAATTTGCATCAACAAATTTCTTTCTACTACAGTCATCATAACACTCCTCGACTTTTATGCTATCGTTTAACAGCGTAATCATTTCCTCAACATTCTTACAGAGACCAAGTTGTCTTGGACTCGCACACACATATAAATCTCTTCCATCCTCCCCTCCTACTTCACAACGCCTCAACACCCTGCCATCCTTCAAAGTAAAAGAAATTTCAACAACAAAAGAACTACTACTTGAATTTGTCACAAAATCCGTTCTAATTTTCATAATAAATCTCTCCCATACAATTATATTTCACTAAATAAAAGCATATAATAATTTTCATGTTCCCAAATACGAGTAATGGGGAACCCGCATTCCTCGCAAATACCACTATCCATTTTTCCACCACATCTTGGACAACTCATTGCTTTTCGCCTCCCATATCCTTCACTATATTTATAACTCTGAATCCCACTCCGGATTAATCTTAAATTTAATCCTCTTTCCATCTGCAAAACGAATGAGCGGATATATCTTTCCCGGTTCTCGTTTTTCCATATCCGCCGAACCAGCAAGCTGCGACATGAGAGCAACTGCTTTATTTATAGAGATATCAAGTTCTTTGGCCACTTCAGTACACATCATCGATTCACCGCTCTCCAAAAGTTCTATTATCTCTAACTTTATTTCGTAATTAGGATCCTCTTTTATTTTTCGTTCTTTTTTTTCTTTTTCTTCTTCTCTTTGCTTTCTTTCTTCAACCACCATTGGACTTTCTGGCACTTGATATTTTTTATCCAGATACGCGGAAAGGTCATTTACTTTCCTGGTGTATTCTTTATCAGCATTTTTTATTTCCTTTTCATATTCCTTATCAATTGTTATAAGGACATGTTCTTTTTCCTGCAATTCTCTTGTCAATTGTTCAATAGAATTCTGCAATTCTTTTCTTCTGCGAAACTTAAACACTCCCAATTGTCCAAGTTCTGTGGTATCCAAAGATAACCGGTTCTTCAAAACTTGAATCATGCTATTTGTACTATCCAGTTGTGTTGTTCGAACTTCCTCTGCATGTTGCTTTCTAATTTTGGCCACATCTTCATATGATGCTATTTTCTCTATACGATTTGCTTCGCGATCTTTCTTTATTTTCTCAACCTCTTCCGTCCACGCAGCTACTTCTTTTTCCATTCTGGCTTTCTTTTCAGCAGCTTCTTTTTCCAAAGCAGTTTTTCTTTTCGCTTCCTCTATTTCTCTCTTTTTTTGAAGTTCCCTTGTCTTTTTCTCTTCCTCAAAACGAAGTATCTTCTCCCATTCTTTTTCTATTTCTTTTACTCTGTCTGGAACATCCACCTTAACTATGCTATTACCGACTGTTACTTTTGCAAACTCATCATCCTGCATTAATTCCAACAATTTTCTTAGAACTTTTATAAAAGTGTCCACATTTACTTTCGATTTCTGTACTCTTTTCACAAAATCATTTGCCTTTTCTGCATAAAATTCCCGTACCTTCATTCCATCCAAAAGGATTTTATTTACTATTTCTCTTAGAAATTGTTTTCGATCTCCTAACTCATACTTTAAGACATGCAGTTTTCCTATAATCGATATCCGATATTCCCTATGCGCTTGTTCTACAGCCGCCTCAAATTTTTTCAGGTTTCCACCTTTCATAACTTCTACAAGGCAATCACCATCCTCAAACATTACAGTTGGAATGTCTACTTTTGTTTTATTAGGTTTCATTGTATGTAACCATAAAATAATCGACTGTTCTAACTTTCTTTTTTTATTTTCATCAAAATCATCAGCATCATCGACGCCCGTTTCAACTTCTATGATTTGTGTCGTTCCATTTGACATGACGAGACATTGACAGTTAATTGTTCCAAATAGTGTTTCTTGCTCAAGTATACATGCGAATAAATGATTCCAAACCGTATAAAAAACCCTTGGGGGAGAATCCGCAAATTTTTGCTGAGTATCTGCACTGCTACTTGCAAACAATGCTGCCATTCCCTCTTTCGCAATTGGATGATACATTTCATAAGAATCGGCACCTACGCCTTTACTTAAAAGCCCTGGCAAAATGCGTACCATTGCACATTCAGGATTTTCTTTGTCTTTGATAGGTACCAACTCAAATGGTCTTTTTTTGTGTGTTGTAGGTATCATCTCTTCTGAATTTATTTTCATGAATCCATCCGGAATTCCTATCGTCCATTCATTCAAGTTCACTGTATTTCCTTGTGTAAACGTCCATTGATACATAGCATTTTCTACTTTTCCCATGTCTTTACTCATATTTTTATCTCTTTTTGTATCAATTGACACATCTGTCTTTCCAGCCAATTTATTAATAGTATCCGTTATAAATTTTACATATTTTTCATCTTGTTCCTCACCATCTACAGACTCATCATATTCTCCTTCGTGTCCGACGAATTCTGTCTTGTTCCAGTCAAATCGATTTTGTTTTTTAGAGTTGAATTTTATTTTTCTCTTTTTTATAATTTCTCCATTTTTATAATGGTCAAACTGATCAAACCCAGATTCCTCAGACCAATAATGTACCAATATTTCACATTCAAATGCTTCAGACTTTGCTCTTAATGAATATTGGTAATAATCAGAAGCTTTTTCCTGAATTAATGTTTCATCAAAAGAATCAACATCCACCTTTGACAATACATCTCTCACTTTAAAATTAACGGACCACTTACAGTTGCCTGCAAACATAAGCTCTGTTAATTCATTCTTCTGATTCTTAGTCTCTATCTGGTTATAATCCATATATGGCATTGATTCAAACACCATTAAACATGCCTTTTCACTTCCAATTACTTTTACTTCATAATTACAATAATTTGCCATGTTTTTTCCCTCCTCAAAGAAATGATTTTATCGATTACATATTGTCTAAATAGTCATATATAATTTGATATGACTACTTTATTTTTTCCTCTCACTGCACCTCTACTAATACTCCCTGGCTTCTTAACCACATATCTATGCCGTCGCCATATACTTCTGCCTTTATCAACCATCCACGCTCATCATGTCCTATTACTTCGGCAGTAGGTAACCGATCTAAAACTGCTTCCAGGCTCAATCCCTTATATACAAATTTTATTGTCCTAAGTTCACCGCCAAACATAAATTGTATTCTTTTTCTAAATTCACCCTCTTGAAAACGTTCTGCATATGGAACACGAAAATGCTCTTGCAATATTTCATAATCTGCAATACGATCCAATCTATATGTCGTTGGAAATGGTCTTTGTGGCACATCTGGATTGCTCTCACTTTGGCAAATATATGCACATAGATAAAAATAGTACTCTGAAAACATGATTCCCACCGGCTGAATCAACCTTTTTACCTTATCAGGTTCTTTTAATTTTTGATAACGAATTCTCATTAGGCGATGTTCATTCACTGCACTACCTATATCCCACATAGTATCCACAAACTTTTTTCCATGATGTGGTTCTAAATAATGAAATTTTTCGTTTCTGATTAAATCCGCTACTTTTTTATAATTATCATATGGAATGCTACTAAGAAGAAGTTTATCAATGATAGGATACATCTCTTCCTTGACAAGTGATCTACTTTCCAATAGTATCTTACAAACTGCTAGTATTTCACTATTTGTTAGTCTTATATTGTTTTTTTGAACTAGAACATATCCCTTTTTTAGTCTATCGTATGTAAGTTCTTTGTCTATTTTTTGGTCATTCGCAATATACGCTCGAATATCTTCCAAATCTCTTTGAATAGACTTTTCATTTACTTCAAATCTATTTGCTTCCTTCGCTTTATTAATAACCGTTCCCTCACTCAGACGATTATATATATTGAGTATGCGTTCAACTTTTTTATCCATCCAATTCCCCCTATCTCTTTTAAAATATATTAAATATTCTAAATTTTTAATTGGACAACATATGTCTATCCTGTTATTTTTTTATAAACGTCTAAAAATTTTCATCATTTTTCAAAAAGTATACTTTTTGGTATTTTTGAATCTGGAAAAATTGATACATTATGCATTTCGATTTATCAAATCCTTGTCATAAATTGCCTAATTATGTTGATAAATATAGATGTATATACTAAAATACAATTGTAATTTTGAGTGCCATTAAGTATACTTTATGGCACTTTTATTTTGTCTCCATATACTCCTTCGCCCGCCGATAGAACGTTGTCCTGCTGATATGATACCTTTGTAGGATATCATCCAACATCAATTCCCGTCGTTTCCATGCATATAAAATATCCACAAAATCATCCGGAAGTACGATTTTAGGTCTGCCAAACTGCACGCCCCGCACTTTTGCTGCCGCAATCCCTTCCGCCTGCCTTTTCCGTATATTCGCTCTCTCATTTTCCGCAACAAATGAAAGTATCTGCAATACCAACTCTGCAACAAATGTTCCCATCAGGTCTTTCTTGTTTCGCGTATCTAAGAGCGGCATATCCAGCACGCAGATATCCACCTGTTTATCATGAATCAGCATTCTCCATTGTTCCTGAATCTCCGTGTAATTCCGTCCCAACCGATCAATGCTTACTATGTACAACAGATCGCCACGCTTTAATCGCTTTATCAACCTTTTATAATTGGGTCGGTTAAAATCTTTCCCCGATAATTTGTCTACAAATATCCGCTTTGTTTCCACGCCAGCGTTCTTTAACGCAATCAACTGCCTGTCCAAATTCTGATCTGTCGCCGATACCCGGATGTATCCATATTGCATATGCAATTTCCTCCTTGAGAATTAAATAATGAATTTTTAGAATATCATGAAATCTTTGAATAAAAGAAAAAGACCCAAGTTATATTTTATAACTCACGCCTTACTTTGCATTTTCTTATTGTTTCTCTATGCTTTACCATACAAAAAAGGTCTATCCGATTTTCCTCGGATAAACCTTTCTTTTTTATATCTTATCTAATTATATCCCTAAAACAAAAACCGCAGCCATCCAAGCAGATACCGTACAACAAACACCCTACGACGGCGTTTCGGTGTGAGTGCGATTGGCTCCACATGATATGGATTCGCATACTGTCCATCGGCAAGCACCTGTCTTGCGCCCTGTTCATATTTCATCATGGCTGATTCCAACTGAGCGTTGATCTCCTTGCTTCGGATTACAAGCATCAGTTCTGTGTCCAAATAGACACTGCGCATATCCATATTGAACGAACCGATGATGGATATATCATCGTCGATCAAAATGCTCTTTCCATGATACGAATATCCGCCTTCATACTCCCAGATTGTAACACCGGTACTACTGATCCTGTCCCGGTTTTTCTGGTAATCTGCGGAACCAAACGGGTTGCCGTTATTCGCGACAGAGTTTGTCATAACCGTAAATTCCGGTACATTTGCGGCAACATCCGACCATGTGTCATACATCATGTCATTGCAGATGATGTACGGTGTGTGTATCTTTACACGCTTCTTCGCCTGCTTCATCAGGACGCCCATCTCATACCATGCTGTCGGCTCCTTCGCCCCGGTATGGATTGGATTCGAGATCAACATGATCTTGTCAGTTACAACCGTATCTTTCTCAAAGTCCGTGTCTGTGATTGTATCTTTTTGTGCATCGTAATAAGTGGCAAATGCCGTCTGCACATCTTCCTTCGCCTGCTTGACGGATTTCCGGTCGGCAAGTTTCTCTTTGTCATGGAAATATTTACAATCCTTCTGACTCCAGATCGTCTCAAAATAAGCAAGCAACTGGTTCACGGAACTATCTGCCTGCGGATTCTCACAGACGACCAGCACATCTCGGTCGTAATTCTTATGTCCCGGAAATTCACCAAGGAAATAATTGTATGTGTTGCGTCCGCCAAGGATGTATGTTTTCCCATCTGCGATCAGATATTTGTCATGCATCCGCCCCATCATATCCCAAGGTTTTAACGGATTCGCGCGGTTATACACCTTGATCTCGATATTTGGATGGGACGACATCGCATAGAAATATGCATTTCCTTCCATCGCTGTCCAGCTCTCAAATCCATCTACTAAGATACGGATGTGCACATTCCGCTCCGCTGCCCGAAGCAAAGCACCCATCATGATCTGTCCGCTGTCATCATCGTGAAATGCGAACGTAGATAAGATGATTTCTTCCTTCGCCTGTTCGATCAGGCGGACACGCTGCAATAACGCATCTCCATTTTCCTCAATGATACAGGCGCGCTCTTCGACCGATGCATCCGTATAGATATCTTCGGGATGCAGGCTCTGCTTCGTCTCTTCCGAGAGCTCCGGCTGCTTCTTGTATGCAGAAAATATTCCAATCATTTCATATAGCAGAATGATCACGATTGCGCCAACGACGCAACCGATCACTCTAAGCACTCGATGTTTCCTCATTGATTATCTGTTTTTCGCCTTTGTCTTGATCTCTTCCTCAATCTTCGCAACAAATTCATCCAGACCAACAACAGTTGTATCTGCCTGACCATGCAGTCTGTAAGATACCGTGTTATTTTCAACCTCGTTGAATCCAAGAACCAGAAGATATGGAACCTTCTCCACCTGGCCTTCACGCATACGGTAGCCAAGCTTCTCTGCTCTGTCGTCTAACTCGACACGGACATTCTTCGCATCCAGCGCATCCACAACCTTGTGTGCATATGCCATCAACTCTTCGTTGTCTGTCTTAACCGGCATAACCTTTACCTGAACCGGTGCTAACCAGGTTGGAAGGTTACCCTTTGTCTCCTCCAGAATGTATGCCATGAAACGATCCAGAGAACCGAGGATTGCTCTGTGCAATACAACCGGTGTCTTCTTCTCGCCATCTTTATCAATATAAGTAAGCTGGAACCTCGCAGGCAGACAGAAGTCAAGCTGGCAGGTAGAAAGTGTATATTCATTTCCGACGGCCGGCTTTACATTTACATCAAGCTTTGGTCCGTAGAATGCTGCCTCGCCGATTTCCTCTGTATACTCAATGCCAAGGTCATTCAATACCTTACGAAGTGCATCCTCGGCTGTGTTCCACATCTCATCATCATCGTGGTATTTTACCTTGTTCTCCGGGTCACGCAGAGACAGCACGCAACGATAATCTGTGATACCGAAATCCTTGTATGTGCTGAAGATCAGGTCTACAACCTTTGAGAACTCATCCTCGATCTGCTCCGGTGTCACGAACAAATGCGCATCGTTCTGACAGAAATGTCTGCCTCGCTCGATACCCTTCAAAGTACCACTCGCCTCGAAACGGAAGTCATGTGCGATCTCACCAATACGGATTGGGAGGTCTTTATAAGAATGCATACGGTTTGCATAAATCATCATATGATGTGGGCAGTTCATTGGACGAAGAACGAAGGACTCACCCTCTACGTCCATGGCCGGGAACATGTTTTCCTTGTAGTGATCCCAGTGACCGGATGTCTTGTACAGATTCACCGTACCAACACATGGTGTCATAACGTGCAGGTAACCAAGCTTGCGCTCCTTATCCTTGATGTAGTTCTCCAGCTCCTGCCAGATCGTATAGCCCTTTGGAAGGAACATTGGAAGTCCACGTCCAACGAGATCGTCTACCATGAACAGCTGCATGTCTTTACCGATCTTTCTGTGGTCTCTCTCCTTTGCCTCTTCGAGAAGCTTCAAATGTGCTTCCAGCTCTTCGGCTGTCGGGAAGCAGACACCGTAAATTCTCTGCAATACCTTGTTGTTGCTGTCGCCCTTCCAGTAAGCGCCTGAGTGACGGAGCAGCTTAAAGTTACGGCAAAGCTTTACATTATCTACGTGAGGACCGCGGCAGAGGTCTGTAAAATCGCCCTGCTCATAGCAGGAAATCGTTCCATCTTCCAGATTAGAGATCAGATCCAGCTTGTACTCATCATCCTTGAACATCTCCAAAGCTTCTTCCTTGGAAATCTCCTTACGGATGATCTTCTTGCCGGACTTTGCAACCTTCTTCATTTCCTTCTCGATGGCTGCGATATCCTCATCACGGATTACATCATCGCCAAGGTCTACATCATAGTAGAAGCCTTCTGCAACAACCGGTCCTACCCAGAACTTTGCCTGTGGGTACAGGTGCTTGATTGCCTGCGCCATTAAGTGGGCACAGGAGTGGTTCAATGTTTTTAACTGTTCGTCTTCTTTGAAATTTACCATTTTCGTTCTCCTTTTTTATTTCTATCATTTGCCAAACATTCACATTCTACATCCATATATTTCGATAATAATTCATTCCATATACGATGTATTGAAACCAAGAAGTTCTAAGATGTTCTGATGCACTTATTCATATCGTACGTAACCGCCGCCAATTCGCCATCCATGGCTCAGTGGCGGCTTGTTTGAACATCGTGTTCAAACATTACTGATATTCTACAGAACATCAAGAACTTCTAGATTTCAAACATATTGTATATTTCATGAATGATTACCGAAATATATGCTTGCACATTTGTAATTTTGTTTGTCAAATGATTAATGATTAAATTACCAACAAAAAAACACCTTGAGATACAATGCCTTAACCTTGTACCTAAGGGTGCTTTCACACGGTTCCACCTTAGTGTTTCACTTCATTTGGCTTTAACGCATGCCTTACGGTGACGCTTCAACAACCGGTCATCCGGTCATCTTCTACGCACAGCTCGGGAATGGTTTTCATACATTTCTTCCATAAACGGCTTCCAGCATCTGTCGTTCTCTCTGGATGGTGCCCATGCACTACTCTTTCCGTCAACGCTTTTTCCTATATACATGGGTATTATACCACAGGATTTTTGTTTGACAACCCGATTTTTGAAATAAATTATGGAAACCTTTTAATAGGGGGTATCATATTTTAATTTCTACGCAAAACATTTCTTCTTCCACCTTCAAATGAAGCTTACCGCCGTGCAGCTTCACGATCTCATGCACAATGGAAAGCCCCAGTCCATGTCCGCCTGTCCGTTTCCGGTCTTCCTCCTTGGCATATGGTTTTAGAAGCTTCTTCGCGTCCTCTGTCGTAAGCGTTCCCGTGTAAGTATTCCGGATCTGGTATATGCCATTTCCAATGTTGATTTCAATCTGTCCGTCTTCTTCTCCGTGCAGGATGGCATTTTGCAGCAGATTATCGATCATCTGCCGGAGCATCGCCTCATTTCCACGCATCTGCCCCTCGCCTGTCACGGAAATATGCTGTCCCTGTGCCTCCGCAAGCTCCTTATATTTTCCGATCAATGCATCCGTCTGTGCGCGCATATCGACCTCTGTCTTTCTGCCAACCCTGCCTGTCTGGCTGAGCTTCGAGAATCCAAGCGACTGCTCGATCATACGATTCATGTCCGCGATATTCTTAAGCATCTCCTCCGCATAATATTCCCGTTTCTCCGTATGTACATTTTCTTTCAGATTCTCAGCCATACCGGATAATATCATCAGCGGACTTTTCAGATCATGCGCCATTGCATTCGTGAGATTCCGCTGATAATCTTCAAGCTCGTACCTTGCCTTAAGCCGCACGTAGGTAAACCGCGACCATAGGAAGCTGATAAGCAGGATTGCAAGGGACAGGCAGATTACGAACTTCTGTACAAAGCCACGATTTGCCTGAAGGAAATCATAGTTATATGCCAGCACAACCGTGTATTCCGGATTCCCATTATTCAGATCACTCACTTCTATCACATTATATCGCGCACGTGTCTTTGCGAAGTATCCCCGCTCTGCTGTCACACCGGCACCTTTTAACTGTTTGTCATCCTTGTAATCATCATACACATCATATGCAAACTGCAGAAGTTCCGAAATCTCCGCCGACCGCATTCCAAGAACCGGGTACCAGCGTGTTCCCTCTCTCGTCCATCTGTCATAGGTCTCCTGTACCATTTTCATGCCTTCTACATGTTCCGGTGTAAAATCATAGGTTTTTACCACTTTCCCTTGCTCTAAACAAGAAATGGTACTGAAATAAAACTGTCGTTTCTCTTCATCTACATATAGATCTCCGAATTCCATTCGTTCTCCATTTTCGATGTCGCCATAGATAAAATAGTCGTTATAATCCTGAAGGAATTCATCCGACAGTTCCTGTGCACATGTATAATACGACTGGTATAGATTTATCGTATGGTTTTTCTCGTCTCCTACCGGCTCATACCGGTCACAGTACAGATAAAACCGTGGATTGCTGTCGGTTAGGAGTTCTCCATTTTCATTATAGATCGCCGCTGCCGCTGCAGATACGCCATACGCGCCCATCAATCTGCTCGGAATCATACGGTACATATACGCGCCCATCTGATCATCGAACTCTTTTCCGGACTTCATTCCCATCGCAGTCAGTTCTTCATACCGCCTTTGGACGTAAGTCTGAATAATTTCCTGACTTTGATCCATCTCAAATTCCGCATTGTCCTCCGTATCCTGCATCACAGATCGAAAATACCATGCACCACCCATTCCAAGAATCAGAAACACAAGGACAAACCGCTCCAGCCACACCTGCCAGAACTTCTTCCGTTTCAGATACCAGTAATTCTTCCGGCTTTGCCGCGCATCTCTTCGCTGCCCACGCTTTTGCCTGCGGATTGCACGCCTTTTTCTATTTGCTTCAAAATCCGGTAAGATTGTAAACTTCATATGCATCCCTCCACCTTCTTATCTGCGCTTGTTTTGCCCGAACACACGTCAGATAAAATACTAACTATAATTTTTCTGTTTTCACATGGCTACGCATCCGATATTTTATAGCCCCTGCCTACCACCGTCTGTATCCGTTTTCCTTCCTCGCCAAGCGCATTCCGAAGCTTCTTGATCTGGTTATCCACCACACGGTCGACGCCGATGTAATCATATCCCCAGATGTGGTTTAACAGGGCGTCCCGCGACCACACGATATTTTTATGCTCCATCAGGAACCGAAGAATCTCATACTGCTTATTCTGCAGCTGTACTTCCCGCTCATTCACAAATACCTGACAGCTCTGCTTGTCCATCCGGATTGCGCCACAGGTAATCGTCTCCTTTTTATTCTCCTGTTTTGTCCGCCGCAGGATGGCAAGTATCTTCGCATACAGTGTCGCCAGCGAAAATGGTTTCACGATATAATCGTCGCAGCCAAGTCCGTAGCCCCAGAGTATATCCTCCTCACTTCCCTTCGCAGTCAGGAATACGATTGGAACCATATCTTTTTTCCGTATCATCCGGCAAAGTGTAAATCCGTCGATATCCGGAAGCATCACATCGAGCATGATCAGGTCAAATGTCTGGCGTTCGAGTGCGCCCTCGCAGGCTCTTCCGTCCTCGGCGAGTGTCAAGCGCATCGTGTCTTTTCCCTTCTCGTCCATGTAATCTGCGATGACTTCCCGGATGGATTTGTCGTCCTCCACCAACAGAATCTGGTACATACTGTTCTCCCCTTTACTTCGTGGTGAAACTGGTTAGCATTCTATATATAGATTCAGATTGATTCATACGATATACAATGTATTGAAGCTAAGAAGTTCTATATGTTCTGATCTACATTTTGTAATATACGCCACCGCCGCACGGGAATCGCCCACTCGCTTTGCTCGTTGGCAGGTTGTCGGGCGCATCCTAAATAGGAATCTGCGATTCCTATGCGCCCTCCGCTCGCCATCCATGGCTCAGTGGCGGCTTGTTTGAACATCGTG
>ERZ773192.49-NODE-49-length-126111-cov-14.390017_pt1 | contig 126111 bp, 121 predicted proteins | sample MGYA00581010_ERZ773192 | MGnify/ENA primary metagenome ERZ773192 (study PRJEB29015, sample SAMEA2737741) | human gut metagenome | biome: human gut; feature: human-associated habitat; material: faeces | place: China | collected 2012 ...
ATATTTCCACACTCCTTTATGTCAGGCTTGCTGCATAAGCAAAACACAGCTGTTGGTTCTTGAAGATGTGTTCATATGGCACATCGACAATATTGTCTCTTTCGTCATGCACTACGAATACGGATTCTTTGCCAGTCCGGATTTTAAGAATCACTCCAATCAGACAATTCGGCAAGCTAGGGCAGCAGCCTTTCTTGTAGTAATACACTCTGTCGCCAACAGAGAACCCTTTATATGTCTTTGTCTCATTCATGATACTCACTCCCTACTGCACTTCCGTATTCATCACACAACGCCAAGCCGTCCTGTAATCCGTCTTCTCTGCCTTTTTTGTAACCAGCATTTTTTCCTGCCTCGTACCCACGGTCATAAGCTTTCTGTTTGCAAATCAGTGTCGCAGCAGTCAATGCAGTCGTACCAACCAACAGGCACAATACCGTTGCCTTTTTCATGCCAGTCACTCCTTTCACTCAACATCGTCTTCCGGTTCAGCCTCTGCATCAGATTCTTCCTCCGCTTTTTCCGGCTGCTCGTCTTCTCCTTCTCCCATTGCCGTCATGTAAGCATTGTACAATCCTTTAGCATTTCCAAAGGATTCTGTTCCGGCTTTCTGTACATTGTTGTACATCTCCAGACCACGCTTAGAAAGCAGAACGCAGGAGATTACCACTCCGATTAAAAAGCCAATAAATCCAGCCAGTAAGTAACCAAAAATGCCCATTATTTTTCCTCGCTTTCTGATAACAAATCATCATGTTTTGTGTTTGGCGGTTCTGAAACCGCTTTTGCGTAATTGTTTTCTATCAGCCACATCTGTACCATTTCTCCGTCTGAAAAGTACAGGTACGCCTGCAAATCACCGTCTGCTGTTTCCTTTTCCTCGTCATATTCCAAATAAAGCGTGTCACCTTTTTGCAGTTTTTCGTCCAGCACCGAAACATCTTCCAACGGTTCAATGCCAATCAAATGTACTGTCCGGTTTTCTTTGTCCACCCGAACTCGAAAGGTGTCAAGTTCTTCTGCACTGATATAGTTTCCTGACACCGCTGTGCTTGCTTCTTTCAGATTATTCGTTATATTTTCCAAATCCTCTTTTTCATTTCCACCAAGGATTCCAGAAAAGATAGTGGATAAATGAATATACTTCACGCCCTTGCCTACGTCCGTCAAGAAACAAAACGCCATGATTCCGACACATGATGCCATCATTACCATATATCCTGTTTTGTTCATGTGTTTTCTCCTATTCTGATAAACGCCTTTGTCAACACAATGGGATATACACGTTTGCCGTTTTCAAATGTCTGCCGGTGAAATTCATACGTTAGAGATTCGCCTTCCAGCCTTAGACACTTCCCATAAGCATAGTCTACAATCTTCTTCGCACAAACAACCGCAATCATCTGATTTGCAAATTCCGGCTCTGTCCCAGACCGCAGCTGGCTTACCAGTCGTTTCCCTTTAATGCCTGCCAATGCAAGCAATTCTTCCAAGGAGACTTCACAACCAATCAGCTGTTCTCTACGCCTTGCAAATGTACAGAAGACCAGTGCAAATGCACTCTTTATTCCAGATAGGGACAATAGATTCTCTGCTGACACATTGAAATTGAAATCTGTCAGATTCAGATATGTTCCATTCTCTTTCCGCATCATCACCGATATGTCCACAAAGTCATACTTCGCTTTTGGTTCGCCGATTTTCGGCATTGCAATCACTGTAAACACTCCCTACACTACCGTCACGCCTTGCAAAAAAGTCCGGTTTCGGCTTTCTGCCGTTGCCGGACTGCAATTGCTCGTATGTCTGTGCTGTATTACAGCTTCGCAACCTTTGTTGCGAAAATCTTGAACGAAAGATGGCTGTTACCGTTGTTATCCACATATTCGTCCACTCCGAACTGACCGCTTACCAGTACGTTGCAGCCGTTGTAGTCATCTTCCTCAATCTCGCACTTGTCGAAAGAGCAGAACACTGCCACATTCATGGACGGCTTCCATGAGCCATCTTCACGCTTGCCTGCATTCTTTGTGCAGCGGAGCATTACGCCGTTCTTAATCTCCTTGCACTCGAAGGAACGCAGCTTCCAGTCCATGACCAGATTCTGATTATGATTCTCGTTGTTCTCGTTGTTTCCATTCTTGTTGAAATTTGCCATAATTTTTTCCTTTCCGGTGCTTATGCACCTTGCACTCTTTATTTGTTGTGTGGGTGATTTTTCGTTATTTTCTGATAAAAAATAACGGTGATTATCTCTCAACCACTGTACTTATTATAGCATATTCGGTATACATTGTCAACCGTTGTGGCGTAGAATATCCGTTATTTATCCCTTTTGTTTTTGTGCAATGTATACAACAGCTATACAAGAACCGGTGCATTGTTGAAAGAATTACTTCTGCAAACTGTCAACATTTCCTGTTTCAGCCACTTTTCAAACCCCTTGGGAAGATTGCCGTACAATTCAATGAAATACCACAGCACTGTAGACTTTCCTCGAATTGCGTATCGCTGGCAGAACAACCGCCACTCAACATCAGTCATGCCCATATCAGACTTAAAGTTATTAAACATTTCACGCTCTTTCATTTTTCTGCTCCTCTCACTTTGGATAAGTGATGATTTATTTCAGTTTATTTGTCTTTATTTTCTTTCTCTTGCCGGATAATCAGAATTACAAATGCGATTACCAACAGGAGAATCAAAATCAAAACCCACTGCCATTTTTTCAGATGTTTTGCAACCTCTGTCACTTCCGTCTTTGTGGTTTTCACGTCCGAACCGGTCGCTACTTTTACCGGCTTTTCCGTTTCTGTTGTGGGGGTAGCAATTTCTGCTGTATCAGATGTCTGTCCTTCTGTATCAGACTGCTCCTGTTCTGTAGAGGATACCTGCGTTGTGTCCTGAATCACAACGTCCGGAATATCATTTCTATACTTTTGAAGCACCCTTTCCAGATTAAGTACATATGGCTCTTTTTCCGTATTATCTGGTGCAATCTGAATTGCATTCTCATACGGGAGTGCCACTTCTGCACTTGGAATATTATATGTATTCAGATTCGTAACATTGTAACTGCCTGCTTTCATTCGTACCAGATAAGGTTGATTTGCCTTGACTGGAAATTCAAAATAGGTATCTTCGTCCATCAAATGCAGCGTCACCAATACGTCAGCTGGAGAATCAATCTCCAGCCAACCAATATTTTCTACCCAACTCGGAATGTTGTCGCCATACTGGTCATCAAGCGTCCCTGCTCGGTCTTTGCTGTACCAGTAGGCATAACTAAGAACAACTGTAGAATATGTGATTTCATCTCTGGTGTAGGTCTGTAAGATGCCAGTTTCTTTGCCTTCCATAAAGTCATCATAGGACGGCTTATACACATATACCTTGTATTGTGTATCATAAAACTCGTTGCCTTCTTTGATGTAAGTGTTGAACCACCAATCTTCTGCATAGAACGATTGAAAAGCTTCTTCTGATATTTCCTTATCAGGAGTATTTATCAGGATATAATTGCTGTGCTGCAATTGTTCTTCCAGCTTTTCTGTTTCTTCTCTGTTTTCAGCTTTCACGCCAGCATACTCATTCAAGCCTCCCTGCTTAAACCAGTTGCCGTCATCGTCAAGCTGATACGATGCAGCCTCTGTTGGCTCTGTCGTCTGCTGTGTGGCATACACCGGAATAGTCGTTATGCTGCTGCCAACCAGTAATGCAGACAGCAGACCTGCAACCCAGAAATACTTTTTCATGCACCTTCTCCTTCACCCAAAATCAAATTGCGGTAATGTGCTTCTCCCATCATGTTTTGACATTCCAGAAATGCTTTTTTGCACCGTGCCTGACGCATATTTGATGTGTTCCGGATAAAGCACTCCATCTGTTCAAAGAACTCATATCTGTAGTAAAGAATCTCCAGAATGATTGCCATATCTTCTACTTTCCAGAACCGCATTTCATTTACACCCTTGATTCCTACATACATCTTACTGTTCCAGATGAAATTCCAAAGGCGATACTGTCGCAGAATTTCTTCTGTTGCAAGCTCCTTCGCCTTCTCCAGCGTATCGCACCCCAGTACATGACGATACACAAACCACATTAAATAATACCCCTGCCTTTTCTGCATTTCGCTTCGGTAGTATTCTTTATCCTCAGTCAGGCTTCCTGCAAAGTTACTGTCCCGAAAGAGACAGGTCTTTGAGCCGTCTACCGTGTTTGCAAAATCGTAGAGCAGGTTCTTGTCCATTACATCTAAAAATCCCCAAGTCGTATAATTTTTTCCCATAAGTAAATCTTCCCTTGCCTTTCATTCTTCCATTGGATTTGTGTAGTAGTAAACTTCCAGTTCTTCTCTCGCCCTTGTCACTGCCGTATACAGCAGCCGTTTGTCTACCATGCTGTCATTTTCCGGAAGAAAAACCATCACTCGTTTTGCTTCACTTCCCTGCATCTTATGAACAGTGATTGCATACGCCAGCGTAATATCCTTCCGGTGTGAATTTTTGACTACAATTCGCTTGCCCTCAATTTCAATCGTTACTCCCTTACTATCGGCTGATACCACTGTGCCAATATCTCCATTGCAATAGGACTTTGTATTGCGAATCGTCATAATTTTATCGCCCTCATTCAGCTGCTCCTCTCCCTTTCTAAGAAAAGCGTTGATTTGCCGATTCAGGTCGTTGTATGGAGAAATGATTTGTGTATCTTCATCTCTCGTCAGCAGGTCTCCGATTTCCATAAAAGAAATGTGGCGTACTGTAACTCCTCTGCCACATTCCAAAGGCATTCCGGCAAGTGCATTTTTTGCATTGTTCAGAATGTCTGTCCCCTCAGCTTGTCTATGATTGATAGTCAGTCGGTACACTCCCAGCGTCTTCATAAAATCAAAAAATGGTTCTCCATAGCCTACCGGATAAAGCTGGTTATGGTCTCCAACAAAAATTATCTTGCTGCTTTTTTCTACTGCACTTAACAGGTCATACATCAGCGATGTATCTACCATGGAGCTTTCATCTACAATAATCAGACGATATGGCAGCAGATTTTTTCTGTTATAAAACACATAATCATCATCTGGAACTTTTCGCAATGCCCCATGAATCGTAGTAGCAGGCATCTTTGTTTTCTCTGCAAGTCGTCTGGCTGCTTTTCCTGTTGGTGCAATCAAAAGCACATTCTTTTTCTTATAGTGCATGGAATAGCACTCAATAATATTCTGTATAACCGTAGTCTTTCCTACGCCTGCACCGCCGGTAATAATGCAAGGAAGACTTGTCCGTAAGCTCCAGAGTGTGTCAATTTGTTCCTGTTCCAGCGTACTATCCTTGATTTTGTCGATGTACGCCTGAATTTCATCTTTTGTCAGAAGCTCGTACTCCTGCTGCTTTCTTTCTTCAATATCCTGTCGAACAAATTCTTCTTTTTCTTTCAGCTCATTGTCCCATACCATACCGCTGCCAAAACCATATCCGCTTGCCTGCAAGCACATGATTTTCAAAGAGTACATCAACTGCTCATATGCACCTTCCTGCTCCACCTCATTGAAGTATGACAGATACTCGTCCACTTTATAAGCAATCTTTCTCTTTCTTCTGGCACAGCGAATCACTTCCCTGCCAAGTGCCTGTGTCCGCTCTACTGCTTCTGCATTATCAACCATTTCTTTATGTACCTTGTCTGCATCTGGAAACGGCAAGACGTTATAAATTTCCTCTGCTCTTGTCGATGCAACGTCCCAGTTGTAGCCTTCCTGTTTTAACGTCTGATGTATTTCCAGCTTTCTTCCATATTGCTCTGGATTTACTCCAGCTTTTTCAAGTGCAGCAATATTTTTATCTGTCGGTTCTACGCAGTAGTCCACTACTTTCCTGCCGTCCAGCTCTGCACCAATCGTCATACCGTGAAACAAGTCCGGAATATTGCCGTAAATGCAAATTCTCCTCTTTTCACCCTGTGGAATCACAATTGCAGAACGTATCCGGTCTTTTGGTTCGTATCCTGTCGGCACGACCATTTTCAATACAAAATACCAGTTCATTTATGTATCACTCTTTCACATTTTTCAGGCATTTCCCAGTGCCTTTTTTGCTCTATTTTAATTATACGCAATCCCACATTTTCAAAATGTATAGATGTACATTTATCAAAAAACCACGCAAATCACAATAGCGAAAACTACTGATAATTTGCATGGTATTTTGACTATTTTTTTGTAAAATAAACTGTAATAAATCCAAACACTACAGTTTGTCAACTTCAAATTCCTGCAAGTAGGGAAGGTATGCTGTATATGCCTTGTTCATTGCACAATGCACACCATGTTCTCCACGATAAAGAAGCCCTACTTCACGAAAATCACTTTGCAATTCATCTTTGCTTGCAACTGCAATAATGCAGACTGTACCGATGTGATGCAAAAAATAGATAGTTTCCAGACTGTGTGCTTTTGCAACCGCACCGACAATCTCCATATCATCACCCCTCGCTGTCTGTTGCTTCTGTTTCCGTGGTGTCAGCAGGCTGTGCATCTTCTCCTGTTTCAGTTTCAGAGCTGTCCTCTGTTTGCTTTTCTTCTGCCTTCTTTGTCTTAATTTCCTGCTCACCTACCAGCTCTTTCAGCTGAACAATGCTTTCCAGCTGAGGAATCAAAGCATCATCGCTGCCAACCAGAGAGTATTCAAAACGCTCATAATCTGTAGACAGTTTGTTATATGTGGTGACAATCAGAATGCCGTCCTTATAGACAATACCCTGCTGCAAGTCCTTGTCCTCAAACACCCAGTCATAGTTCATATTGTTGACCGCACCCAAGAACATACTGTCATTAACGCCGTACATGGTAGCAATATCACCGTTTTCATTCAGCACGCCCCATTGCTGAAATTCCTTGTTCTTCGCTTCATTTTCTACGATAATTTCGCCTCTGCTGTCTTTTTCTTCTAATTCTTCATACGGCGTAAATGTAGTTCTCTGACCGTCCTGTGTCAGCTTGCTGTAATAAAATTCCTTAATGGTACGTCCAGAAATCAGTGTGTCACTGTCTGCCGGATTCAGCACAACTAAAAGTCTTTCTCTGCTGGTCTGAATCGCAAAGGTGTCATTATTGATTCTGGCATACTCAAACATCTGTGTGGTGATTTCCGGCATCACAGTGTAAGAGGAATTGACATCTGTTTCCTGATATGCCTTACACCAGTCCTTATCACAGTCATACAGCATACGATAGTCATAATATCCACTTGTGATATTCTCCCATGTTCCTGCAACTCCGGAAATGCTGTAATCATCTTTTTCATTTCTTGTGATAGTGCAAGTAAGATTTTCACCATCAGAGAATTTTCCGGTTTGAGAACGATATTGTGACAATATCGTGTCCCAATCTGTTTCTTCCTCATTAAACCACTGAGTATCTTCAATGATAGAATTATCCAGCAAGGTAGAAACAAAATCCTGATAGCCGTCTGTTGTCCAATAGGAGTTTGGGTTTTCAGAACGCACTACACCATTGTTCTGCTTCATGCCGTCCATAACGTCCAGAATCATATTTTTCAAGGTCAGTGTTCGCATCACACCGCCTCTATAATCGTTCTGCTGATTTTCATTATCTGTACCTGTCTGAATTGTCGATACTGGAGCAGCAGATTCTTCCGAAGATTCTTCCTTTTTTGTTCCGCAACCCACTACAGACATACACATTACCAGTGATAATGTCAGTGCTGCAATTTTCTTCATTCTCATATTTTGTCGCCCTTTCTATTCAAAATTCGATAAGAAAAGGGTTGTTTCAGCTTTCGCCAAAACAACCCTAGTTCTTGCCCTAGCTGTTTTTTCGCCGTGGTTTGCTCTTTTAGCCGGAGATAACACCCAGACCGGAAAGGATAGACTTCAAAGCGGTGCAGGCAATACCTGCCAGTGCCATGATGATACCCTTTGTCTTTGCTTCGGGCTGGTTCTGCATGAAGGACTGTACCACTTCATACAGACCATACACGATAAGAGCAACGCCGACAAATCGTGTAATTGTCAGCAGCACGCCGATAACCTTGCCCATCAACTGACCAGCATCGCCGCCAGAATTGTTGATGGTTACACTTTCGCCAGAAAAGCCGCCATCAGCAAACGCTGTGGTCGTGAACATAGATGTGGCAATTGCGGCAGAAGCAGAAGCTGCATAAATGCTCTTTGCCAGTCTGCTTGCCTTCTTCTTGATTGTAACTTCTTTCTTCATTGGAGTTTCTCCCTTTCTGATGTGACACGCTCACTTTGCAAGCCGTGCCAAGTCTTGTTTGCTTATTTTCTCAACTGTGCCTGTTTGGATAACAGACCATTCAGTCGGAATGCGGATATTTTTGCCGTACAGTTTCTCGAACTCGTCCACATTGTATTCAAAGTCCGTTTCCCATATCAGCGTCTTTGGCATCAGAATTTTTTCTCTACCCACAGTACGAATATACTGAAACACCGTCATACCATGAGGCTTGAAAAATCCGATGATAAGAACAATCGCCAGAGGTATAAATGCAATAGAAACATCACCAGCCAGCTTGTAAGTCAGGAAAGCAGCAGCCAACCCAACTGCTACAAATCCAGCTTCCTTAAAGCTGAAATTACCGATGTCTTTTGTTTTATACTTCCGAATGTCTTGTGAAATCTGTACTTCCATAAGCCCTTTGTCCTTTCACTAATGTTATGTAACGCCAAAAAAGAATAGCGTGATTTTCTGAAAATTATTTTGATAACTTTTTATGAACGATTAAGACAGCACTTCCTTCGTTGCAGTTCTTGCAGCACCAAGTACACCAATTTCTGCAATCGGCACAACAATCAGCTGAACCATGTTCTTAATAAGTGTCCATAGCAAATCTAATTGCTCTGCTCCACTCGATGCACCGGAAGCAAGGTCTGTCATCGCCTTGTTCCAGTCTGTAACCGCCAGTCCAAGACCAATTTTGGGGATTATGATAAACGCCATGCCATACAGCGTCATTGCCAATAAGCCTTTTAGCCAACGCATCGTGCCGGACGAAAGCCCTGTACCATAAATATCAGCTGCTGCAATTGGAGAAAGACCAATTCTGAACAAAAATTCAATCTTATATCCAATCGCCTTGTACCACCACACAAAAGAGCAAACCAGAGTGACCAGCAAGCAGGCAATCAGCGGAATCAAAAACACCAATAGTGCCAATAATCCCATTGCACCGACAACGTTTTCATTGATTGCCTGTACAGTGGCTTCAACATCTGTTGTGAGAGAATTACCAGCCCACGTCCAATTTCGTACTTTTGAAATGATTGCATTGTGCAGTCCAAGAATCCACGACACAATCTTTGAATAGTTCATCAGCACAATCAGAGAAGCAACAAATTTCAAAAACGGTGCTCCAAAAGTTTTCAGTGTGATGTCATTGCCTTCAAAGCCGTACCTGCGGTTGATTTCCAATAAGAAATAAATAATTGCAAAGCCAAGACCAATGATTGAAAAATAAGAAAACATCTGATTCATAATGTCACTGCCATTAAACCACTCCGACTTAAACATCAGCTGGTTGTACGCAATACCGTTAGCAATGCCATTTGTCATCTTTCCTGTTGTCGGGTCTTTATCTCCCAAAAGCAACGTAAACAGGAACTTAATCATACTTCCAATAGCGTCACCAAACATGATAAGATTCCCCCTTTCTACTGTTCATTTTTGAACAGATTTTCGTTGTTGTTATTGCGGTAATATTTCTCCACATCAATGTGCAGCTTTTTCACTTCCTGCACATTTTTCCATCTCTTATGATGTGTCAAATTCAGCTTCTGGCAGATATATGGTGTCACATCACGAATAATGACAATCTCATCATCTCTGCCGTTCTGATTGATGGCACTGATTTCATCTATGCTCATAAGGTCAACTTCTGTAGGTGTATATGAGGTAGAAATTCCGGAATTAGAACTGGAAGTAGATTTCTGACGTATCGTTGTTTTTCCCAGAATCTTCTGTATTTCTTCCTTGTCCTCTTTCAGGATAGAGCCGAGAAAAATCGTGGTATCAACGTTCGCCATAACCGTCTCATGCTCTCCGTCTTTATACATGGTCTTTAACTGCCCAATATCCTGTATAACAACGTGCGAACCAATACGATATTTACGGCTTGTTGAAAGAATTGTCAGGAAATTCGGGATTTCCCCGATGTTCTTAAACTCGTCCAGCAAGAAATTTACATGAATCGGCAGGGAAGGGTCTCCACCTGCATATTCATCTGCATTCCATACGACCATCTTGTCCAAGTCGTTTACCAGTCTTACCAGAGGAGCTTTCAGGACAGAGGTTTTATACGCCTTGCCATTGAACATCACATTGTAGATTTTTGTGCCATTGATATAGTCATTTTCTTCAATGTTTGCTTCTGTGACATTCTCATAAAACTCCTTCGCTTCTTCCTCAGAATCGAAATAGTCAAATACCGGCAATCCCATTTTGTAGCCGATGTGGAATTTTCCTCTTAGCTTACGCTCTCCCAACTCATACAGTCTTCCGTAGAGCTGCGAATAAAGCATTGCAATCAGGAAGTTGTACGCCTGATGCGACTGCGGAATACCCAGAAACAGATACGATTGCTGTGTGGCAATCTTATCAATATTGATATTCATTTCAGGGTATTTCTCATTTTTTCTCGTAATGTAATCTACTTCTTTGGTTGAGAAAATCTGTAAGTCAACCGCTGTAGTAATCAAAATGGTGTTGGCTGTTTTCTGCGGTGCAATCAGGAAAGTATCGTAATATGATTTTGCCTTGTACGGTCTTCCTTCTGCGTCCATCTTTGCAAACCAGTTGTTCATCAACTGCGTCAACGGACTATCTTCATCGCTTTCATCATCGACTTTCGCCATCTGTACCAGTTCCAGTACCTTCTTGAAGCATTTATCCTTTTCTGGAATATCATCATTCTCCAGCACAAAGTAGATAATTGCTGTCAGGAAAGCTTTCTCTGATTTGTCCCAGAACGGGTCAGAACCGCCAGCCTCTTTACCGGCTTTTGCATTCTTCATGTACAGGTCTACCAGAATATCTACCTTTGTTTCTGAGATAGCTCCAGACGAATCATATACATTCAAAAGCGGATTGTAATTGTTGGATAACGTGAAATCCGAGGCATTGAACAAATAAACGTTATAGCCTCTGGAAAGCAGATACGGTGCAAATGACCGGAAAATATCTCCAGAAGGGTCTGTGATAATCATGGAGCAATTTTCCTGCAAGATATTTGGCTTGATATACTTGAAGGTTTTACCTGTACCAGTACCGCCAATAACCAATACATTTGCAGAACGGTTTACTTTTTTATTGTCCAGTGACAATCCCAGCAGCTGCTGGTTATACACGCCGAACAGCATATTATTGTCAATCTGATTTGCAACATCGACCTGTCCTGTCTTCGGAAACTTGCCAGCTTTCTTCGGCTTGCCTCTTGCACCGGCAGATTGATTTTCTTTCAAAGCAAGTGCCTTCATGTTTACTCCTTTCTTAATCCATGAACTTCTTTTTGAACGACTTGAAATCGCTGTTTTTCCCTAGCCGTGCATTGCCATGTTCATGACCTACTCTGGAGAGTTTCTTTTGCTCTTTGTCCAGATAGATAAACACACCAATGAGTGCTAATATGCCGAATCCAATTAAGAAGTCCATGCCAAAAATCGAACCATATATCGGTGATGTCACAATCTGCATACCGCTTTCCAGTCCCATAAGACCATTCCATAAAGCCGACATACTACTGATGCTGTCATCTCCAACAGATACAGCATACGAATTACCCAGAACACCTGCTCCAATGCCGACAGCCACGCACACTAACAGAAACATGACAATCTTTTTTACCGGATTGCCATTCGCATTTTTGGGTGTGGCATACTTTGTCTTTGGACGCTTTACCAGTCCCTTGTAGGTTCGCACTTTTGTGCCAGCAAGCGTCATCTCTGGCATATCTGTTTCCGGCTCTGCATTCGGCTGTTCTTTTCCCAGCATATGTAGGAAGAAGCGAATACCGTTGATTACAACACTTCTGCGTTCTTCTTCGGCTTTTATCTGTTCTTCACTTTTCACAGCAGCGTATTTTGCACTTTCCTTGTTCGGAAACACCTTTGATTCTTCCGGCAAGTCTTCCGCTGGAGTTTCCTCTTTCTGCATCTCCGGAGCAGGTCGATTCCTTCCAGTGTCTACGCCGTTGCTTTCCAACTGTGAGTAAAATTCCTCATTACTGAGTGAAGGCTCATCATCGTCATCATAGGCATTCTCATAACCGTCTCCCAGTTCACCAACACCATATGCCTGATAAATTTCCTTCTCCTCAGTTTCCTCTGTTGCTGTTCCTGCTGCCTCAGCAGCAGTGCTTTCTTCCTGTGCCGATTCGTCCGGATTATCAGGTGGAATCCCATTTCCAAAAATCGAACCGGCTTTTGACATATCCAGTTTATTCATCAGTCTTTCACCACTCGTTTGTATTCTTCCACGTCAAAATTGTCTGGCTGTATTTTTTCAATTTGCGGCATCACCTTATTGATGATGTAAAGCACCATTTTGTATGTGGAAGTTCTGTCGATTTCGATTGCTTCATAAAGCAGCTCCTCAATCATGTTTTCGCTGCCCTTTGCTTCTGGGGAACTGTAGTAAATCCGAAATACATTGTCCTGAAAAGTTGCTTTCCAACGCCCTATGCTGGTTTGACCTTTCAGAACATAATCATAGAAGTACATGAATCCCAATCCCTGTTCGCATTTGCCAACCGGATTTGCTGAATTGCTGGAAATGATACAGCTGTCCGTCATCACCATGTACTTTGAAATAACACCCATGTCATTTATCCAAAGAGGACTGTCCTTGCTATGAGCCGTATGCACATAAATTTGCGGACTGTCGTTGTAATACTCATAGGACAGCGGAGAACAGATAACCGGATTTTGTATACTTTCGATTTCATTCTCAATTGCCCGAACATCAACCACCTCGTCCGTTACGCCATACAGCTTTCGGATTTTCAACCCGAACATTCTGGTTTCTTCCACTTCTTCCACCAGCATCTTCTCGGAAATGTTGAGATTATTCAGCAAAAGATAGATTAAAAGCACTCTTACTGTGTTTTCACTTTTGCGGTATTTATAGAACATTTCTGCACTTCCTTTGACGTAAATTCGGGGCTTCTCCCTCATTGAAAATATGTAACGCCAAAAAAGAAAACGTCCCTGCTTCCCCGAAGGGAAACAAGAACGCTTTCATGTATAGGAAGTGTAAATTTATGGAATTGTCTTAATGAAAACTAATCTTTGCTTTGTACACCTTACCTTGGTCTGCTGGTCGGTCGATGTTCATAAGCCATGTATAAGTTTTTCCTGCCTTTGTTGTAAGAGCATTATGATTGCTCTCACCGTGGAGATAGATGTTGCCCTTGCCGTTGTATGTAGTAAGGTCAATGCACAAAGGAACACCTGCTTGCAGAGTACGCCCACATTGCAGCTTAATATCTTCGTCCAACTCTCCCAGATAGATGACGTATGATTCGTCCTTGAACCGGTTCATTGCACTGATAAAGCTGCCAGACCAACCGTCACCTTCCTCTGCTGCATTCAAAACAGATTCCTGAACCCAGCCATAGCCCTTTGTCATGCCATGCCTCAACAGGTCAGCCGGTAGCAAAGAATCTCTGCTCGTCATTACCTGCCAGCCATACTTGGTGCTTACTTCATTGGATAATGAAGAACCAGTTCGATTCACCTTTCCAGCCTTGAAATAGATAAACCTTGCAAAATCCTCACTGTTGCCAGCCGTACAGCTTGCTGAGTATTGGACTGTTTTGGTTTCTCCGGCAACACTAACCGATACTGACCGCCCCTTATCCGCAGTAGACAAGAAACCATGTCCAGTGTGCATCTCACTGTAATGTCCACGACCTACCCACCGTAAAGCGTATTCTACGGTATCCTGCCGTTCCTGAGTAAAGCTTGCTCCATACTTTGTTTTCAGAGCGTCCATGATGTTTTTGACATCTGTGTCGGAGAGTGCGGTAAGCGGATTGATATTCTCGTTATTGCTTCTGTCCTTCCAACTCTTTGTCATATTCAGCTCCAGAGGAACATCAAAGCCATAGCAATCATTCCAGTCCATTGCCATACGATGCAGTGCAAGCACCATATTATCTTCCGTCCAGCCTTCATATTGCTGCAAGAAAGCCTTCGTAGTCGGCTTGCCGGACTTAATCGGGAATAAGTATCTTCCCTTTTTAATGCCACAGTCTACATCGAAAATGTCTCTCAGCATATGTGCTCTCGAAGAAATTCCAGATGCGTCAATTCCATCTGTACCCTCTGCCCATTCCGTGCCGCTGATAATCAGGTTTACGCCTTCCATTCCAGTAACACTGCCTTGTGGGTCTTCCAGAGGCGATTCGCACCCACCGCTTTGACTATATGTCAATGCAGTGGAATAATCGAACTTACTTCTGTCATATTTGCCTTTGATAGCTCCATAGCCATTATCTTTCAGCACAAAGTCATCAGCTCGTGTTTCGGACGACTTCGTGCTATAAATACCGGTCATCGCCATCTGCTCATTCGTTGCAGAGAAAACAACGCCCTGTGAATGTACACAGATATGACCGCCGCAATAGCTGTATTCATGCCCTTGGCACTTACGTTCATAGATTTCTGTTCTTTGCTGTAATGCAACCGCATTACCAGAATATTTAGTTCGATACTGCGTTTTATACCTATTTGCCCATTTTGCATGAGGATAGCAGTAGTCTGGTTGCTCATCTCTATTTGTTGATTGCAAGTCCCATTTACCATCTTTCTCGTAGTAATATTGGAAGGATATTTTGTTTTGGTCATACAAATATTTCATCAGCTGTGTACGCCCGACATCATCTTTATACTTATAGACAGTTGTTCCGTCAGTCTCTTGTCTTGCCCATTGCCAATTTGTTATACTTGAATCACATTCCAAAGAAAGCTTTTCATTAAATTTTACATATTCATATATTATGTTCATGCCTGCAATAGCTGGGTCGTCTTGAAAATGATAATATAACATATTATTATACAGATACGCATACTGCATTTCTCTCCGTACAAATACCTGCTTTGTTTGGCTATCTACTTTTTGGGAATCACGAACAGCGAATGCAGGTTTACTGTAACTTGTCTTTCTGAAAGTGTTTTTATCTGCTGAAACCCAATATGTTGAATCAGGTATCTCCACTTTATCATATGCTTTTTTCAATGCCCCTTCGAGAGCATCTTCACCACTTTTTTCAGCTTCGCTTTCACTATCTTTCCAGTCGCCCCATACTGACTGCCTTATTGTTGTCCAGTCAACTGTAACATCACTTTTTAATGACCAGCAGCCTTCACGCAACTTTGAAACTATTTTCTGATATGTTGCTTCATTGTTTGTAAATCCACTCCATAAACAAAGCTTTTGTACATTATCAGAGGTCATATTGTCCTCTGTCGAAACTGTAATATCAAACCCGTTGTTTTCATTCAAGAAATACTTATTGTTTCCTTTTTCCACAAACGGCTCAACCTTGCCATTGGAAGTCATTGCAACCTCGAATTTGCTTGTCACTGGAGAAACACACAATTTTACTTCACTTGCCTGTTTCTGTGTCAAATCCTGTGTCTTATCCGTGCCGCCTTTCAGCACAAATTTGTTTCCAGCATTTTTACCAGTCAGATAATCTGCAACTGGATAATACTCTACTTTCAGCTGTATTTCTTGCTGATGGCTGCATTCAAACAGTGTGGTTGCATAGTTCTGTATCGTCTTGAAACTTACTGTACCAGAAAGATTCAATGCGTCCTTAAAGCTTTCCGGCTGCTCTGTCCCATTCCACCATGCAGAAATCGCATCACCTGCCCATTTGAACACACTTTTCACCTTCGCACAGAAATTATCAAAGTTGATTTGTGAAGGCGAACGCCCCAAAATAGATGTCATACTTGCATCGTCAAAATCGTCCAGCGTGAACTGATACAAAGTATCCGTCATTGAGATAATGTCTTTAATGTTACAGGTATGACCGCTCTCGATTGCTGAATAGCCTGCCAGAGAAGCATTGGTGTAATCATCAAATCCACCAGCGGTATTATCTGTGCTGTAGTCTCCTCGAATACTTGCATCATTTTTGCCGTTGATAAAAGATGCTGACGTGCTGTTTCCTTCTGTACGGACATTGAAAGAATTGGTATTCGCTGAAACTTCCACAATCGTTCTGCCGTCATACCCATCTACCTTTGTCAGATATTCTGCATTATCCGAACTGGAAACAGCTCCATGAAATGGGTTGATATAGAAATAGCCGCTATCCACTTCAAGGTTATCCATATTGCCAACATAGGTACTCATATTTTCATAATTGATACCATACTTTAAGTCGGCTCTATTGTTGTAAAGCTCATCGAAGTTTCTCAATGATGCAATCCATTCGTCCTGTTCATCACCCAGATACTCATACAGCCGGAATGCAACTGTATCTTCATAGGTGTCTGGAGCAAGCACATTATCAATCAGCTTATACGGCAGATTCGCAAACGACTGAATCACAGAGATTGCAACAATTGCAACTGCCAGCTGGCAACTGATACCGAAAATTGCAGCAGCACCAATCAGCACCACTTTGGCAGCGAACGCAGATACTGCTTTTGTCACTGCGGTAAAAGCTTTGCCCAGCTTTGTGTTCGCCAACTTCTTTTTCCAGTCCAGCTTATTCTTTACGCCGCTTTTCCAACTCTTGAACGACTGGTTCATCTGCTGGACTTTCTGCTTACCGGAATATGCTTTGTTTCGCACTTTAGAAACTTTACCTGTCTTTTTCGGCTCAACTTTCTTTTTCTGTGCTTTTGCAGACGGCGGTTTGTGAGAACTCCTCAGCTTTCCAACCTTTTCCCTCTGCGTCTTCTTTATCTGCCGCTTTGCTTTTCCTTTTTTATGAGCATTCCGAACAGTCGTCACCAGATTCTTGGTGTACTTCTGTGTTCGCTGTACGCCACGCTTAATCGTTTGCAGTTCGCCGATTGTCTGCTGACTTTCCATGTCATCATTCAGCTTCAACAAGCCACTTGCTGCCATTGCCGACAAGGAAGTGGACATCGTATTTCCAGAAAGAAAAGTCAATGAGGCTTCCTTATTCTTCGTAGCTTGAAAAGCACCCTTCTTATTGATTTCACCAATAAGCTTTCTGGAACTTTCCGAAATGCCCAATGCTTTCATCTGAGCAACCGTCAACCCTTCCAGCATTTGATGGTCGAATTTTCCGTTGACCTTAATGAACTGGAATCCTGCTTTTTCGGCTCTTTTCAGGAACTCACTGTTTATCTGGTGCAGGTCTTTCAATTTCATTGGATTCGTTGCAGAGAATCGCTTTCCGAAATCTTTATTGATTGCTTCCAAATGCTTGGACGCAGTAGAAAACATTCCCTGCTCTATCTCTGACAACTTTACCGATTCAGCCATTGCTTCCAGCTTGTTTTTCACATCTTCTGGTAAAGCACCACCTGAACGCTGAATATCTTTTTTGATGCTTCCAATAAGATTGCCTAAGTCAATTCTGTCTTTATAAGTTGCAGCTCCACGATTGATAGACAGTTTGGCAATCAAATCTTTCTGTTCTTTCGTGAGCTTTACTGCCGGATTTGTAGATAATGCAGTAAGTGTGTCAATTTGATACTGATTCAGTTCTACAAAAGAGGACATAGACAACGCAATCATCTCTGTGTTTATGTTGTCTACGATGTTTTTTGCAGCTCCAAACGTGTACTGTTCCTTGAAGTCTGTATGATACTCCTGCTTATACTGAGACATTTGCATTGCCTCAGCATTCTTTTTTTGCACCGCTTGCTTTTTTGTCCGGATATTTGTACGAGTGGCGGCATCATGAACAGTTTTCTGCCGCTTCTCATGCCGTGATAAAATCTGCTTGCGGAGCTTTTCATCGGTGACAACTCTGCCATTCATGACAACAGTGTCATTTCCCAGTACAACTGCGGTCTTACGTCTGCTCTGCGGAAGGCTGTGCGATAACGCTTCACCATTTCTGTCCAGACGCTGATTCAGCATAGACTGGGTATCTCGCTTTTCTTCACCGCCGCCCCACTGTTCCATTGTCTTGCCGACATTCATCACGCCAGCAACTACACCGCCCAGTTCATCAAGATTCCGAAGATACATATATGCCAACTGGTCTGTATATGTACCACGATTCGTCATCTCCGGAGTGGCGTTTTCCTGCTGCATTTCTTTTTGGGTTTCAGCATTGCCGTAACCCATTGCATTGTACGTCTTAACGAAATCGCTTGCCTGTACTTTTTGACCGCTTGCTTCATTTTTCTTCTGCTCATTGTAATCTGACTGTTCCTTTCCATTCAGATGTACTGTGTGCAGAATGTCTGTCAAAATCAGCTGCTGGTCTGCATTCAAGCTATCCTGAACAGTCTGGCTGGAAAGAGCCTTCTCCAGCTCCTCACGGCGTTCAAACGAAGTGACTTCGTTGAGTGTGATTGCCTCTTGCAGTGCAGCTCCTGCATCTGGAGACAGCTGCTTTCGGATAGAATCATCACTGTAAAGTGCATGGAGCAGGTCTGTCTGTTCTTCTTTCAGCGTCACATTTTGCGGTGCAAATTTGATTCCATCTGTCATCGTATCAAATTTATACCGGTCTATCTCTGCTGGAATTTCTACCAGATACTGTCCATTCAACTTCTGTCCGGCAGACGTTACTTCCACGCCCATCTTTTTCATCTCAAAGATGAATTTACGTTCTTCTGCCTTAGATGTAAACGCCACACGTTCATAATCCTGCTTCTGGTACTCCGGCTTTGGCGGCTCGCCATTTTTTTGCTTCTGCGGCTTTAGTGTGCCGTTTTCAGCGTGCAGGCTTGCAAACATATCATCTACTGCGGCGTTATACTGTCTGGCAACTTCATTGTATGCTCGTGACGATTTATCTGCTGTACCATTGGAGATAAATTCACCGAAGTTAGAAAGCCCACTCATAATTTGTCAGCTCCTTTCTTCTTACAGATGCAGAAACTGGTCGTTGCCAATCACATCTTCATTTTCCTCTGAATCACCGTCTTCATCATCGTAATCGTCTGCTACACCAGCATCTCGACTATCCGGCTCATCTCTTGCCAGAAGTTCTTCTTCATATTCAACTTCGTCCAGTGTCATTTCTTCAATGCCAAAATAAGCACTGCTCGCATCGAACAGCAGAACCAGCTCATCTTCTTCTGTTGACATGAAAAGCGGACGAAAAAAAGACAGCACATATACTCTGCTATCTTCCAGTTCCGGCTTCACCAAGTCCAGAACGACTGCATAATCATTCGGTTTGCCTTCCAAAGCTTTCTGCGTGCCTCTCTGCAATGCAATATCCCACATAGACCGAAGCCGCAGAATATCCTTGCTTTTGTCGATGGTTGCTTTCAAGGTAACTCGTACCAGATTGTCGTCCAGAAAAACAGTGGTTTCTACCGGTGTTGTTTCCTGCTTGACTTCCACATTATTCATTGTGCCGTCTCTCAGGGTAAGAAACTGTTTCAGTGTCGCCACTGCATCGCAGAGCTGCGTCTTCTGCAACACTGTTCTCAGCTCTGACAGTTCCTCTGTTTCATTTGCCTCAATAATGCGTAACATAATGCTCCTTTCTAGGAAATGGGTATCAATTCAACATAATTGTCATCAGAAAACACGCCATACAGCTTGCCTTTCTTTTCTATGACACCCTCTGTATTGATTACTGCCGTTCCGTTTTCTAACAGAACATAGTCCATATAGCCTTGGATATTTTTCCGAATCGGATAGATTTCTCTTTTGGAGCTGATTCTTTTGCCGAAATTTGCCGGTACACAAGAACCTTCATGAGTGCGAATCTCCAGTTCACACTGTTCCGGTTCGTCCGGCATCATCTCATCTTTCATCTGATATACCGCAGTATTCAAATGCCCTTCTCTGTCATATCTTGCACTGACAGAAAATACAATCCCTTCAACTCCAAAATGCACATCTTTCCCTTGCATGACACGATACTCCAGTAAGTCATCTACCACAACAATCAGCGGCAGGCTTTCCATTGGAGAGCGAAATTCTGTAGGGAAGATATGCACAGTTACTTCTTTGAAAACCGGTGATGTTACCGCAATCTTTGCTACGGAATACCACATGGTTTCTTTATATTTTCTTTCAAATGTTTCTTGCAGACCGACCGGCGTATTGCCTTTTCCGGCAAGAAGCGAATCTCCAGACTTTGCTTTGGAATGCTTCTTTGCCTTGTCCTGATACATCAGTTCCACACCAACACTTCTTTGTTGGTCAAGGTCTGCCGCATCAAAATATTCCGGTACAAATCCGTAATAAACATCAATAAACTCATTCGGTGCATCTAAAATGCTTTTTAATTCTTGTACACCACTCTCCGGAACAAAAATATTCAGCTTTTCACCTTGAATACGGAACACATAGAATCCTTCCAAAGATACCATGAATTTCCGCAAGGTGTAACTCCCGAACGCATAGCTAATCCGATTCGCTTTTCGCAGGTCTACGTTCAAGCAGACAAGATACATCTCGTCCTCTCGCTTTATCTGCTGTGCAAAATCCAGAAAAGCAAATTCGTTCGGGAATCCTGCTTTTTCCGTGAAGTGGTCTTTACAAGTCAGCTCCAGCTTTTCAGTGCTGGTATAATTCTTGTAAACCTTCTCCTGCATGGTTAATCTGCTCCTTCTCCTGAAACATCGTCCGTTTCACTATCGGAAATCATCTGTTCCAGATATTCATATGCAACTATCTCCGGCTTTTCTGTCATAAGAATTGTTCGTATCGTCATAATCCCAAAATTCTTATGCTGATTCTTTGTGACAGCTGCAATCTTGTAGGCATTCTCCGGTATCGGTTCAATGTGATATTCTTCACAAATGCTCATGATTTTCTGATACCGAGAATAGTCCATTTTATTGTTGAAGCGTCTTTTTGCGTCCACTTCATATAGCTTTCGTTTTAATAACGAAACCAGAAAACTGACCTCTTTCTTTTCATACACCCTTTCAGCCAGTCCCTTGTGTTCCAGAAGCTCTACACAAGCCTCTGAAACGATGTCATCTGCACTTGTCCCCATATGGCAACACATTTTTTGCAGTGGCTTTGCTTGCTTTTGCAACGTAGTTACTATCCATTCCCACATGACTACACCCCTTTCTCCGTCATTTTGCGTTGCAGCGTAAGTCTTTGTTTTCAGACTTCTTATCATTCGCAATCCTACGGATTATTTCTCCGGCTTCTGTCAAGGAATTTCCAAGGCAGTAATTATCCGGCGAAGCATAGTACGGTGTATCGCTCAGGAATTTTTGCAAGTCTTCTTTGTCTCGAAAGTTCAAATTCATCACTCTCCATAAGGTGTGAGACATACACACAAAGCAAATACGCTTTCAATCATTACAGCTGCTTGTCCGCAGACCGTAATCAATGGATTTGGATAAACCAAAACCCTCAGATATGTATGCCTATAGATGGTAAACCCAAACGTGGGGAACGTTGCCCAGAACAGGGCAGAAAATCTCTGTCTATAGTATAACATATCCAAGGGGATTGAAATGTATAATTGTACATCTATCCTGTTTTTTGGACAGAACAGATGAAGTTACCTTTTGTCAGGTCACGCCTCTGCGGTAGAGCTTTTTTCAGAGGGTACAGTAAACTTCTTCCGCTTTTCATCATTCGGGTTCGTACTCATGATGTGGTAAAGCTCGGAATCCACCGGCAGCTTATAGTCGAATGGAATCAAAACGGAGTTGTTATAAATCAGTCCCATACCAGACGGCTTATCCTTGATGAAGTCAATCAGGTTATCGGAGATGCCGTACAGCTGCTGGAGCTGGCTTCTGCCGATAGGAGACTGGTTCAGGAATACGAAGAATCCGGAGTTGTTGAACATCGCAGTACCCTGCTGAGTACGGAGCAGGTCGGCAACGTCCTGAGTGATACCGGTCATGATACCGCCGTACTTACGAACTCGCTTGAAGTACGCCATGATTGTGGTTGCAGAGCTTTCTGTCTGGAAGAACAAGTGGAACTCATCAAGGTATACCCAAACAGATTTACCGGTATGATACTTTTCATTTTCCTCACGGTTCTTAACTACTCGTGTCCAGATGTTAGAAAGGCAAACCTTCATCGCCATTTCCTTCATCTTTTCCGGCAGATACAGCAGATTGAAAATTGTCAGTCTGTCGCCGGTACGGACATTTGTTTTATGTGCAAACAAGTTATAGTTACCAATGCAGTACGGCTCGATTGCCATTGCAATCTTATTACCTTCTGCACTCTTGTCTTCCAGCAGTTCATTATAAAAATCAACCAGTGTCGGACAAATCTCGGTATCAATATCCTGTTTCTTACCGTCATTCTTACGCCGTGTCATTTCATCAATGTACGGCTCATACATACGGTTGCAGCAACGGTGGATTACATTGACTTCATAGGAGTTACACTCTCTGCCCTTACCAAGAACAGATTCCACCAAGCCAACCATGTAGTCGCACTTTTCTACCAGCGGCGATGCCTTCGGGTCGTCCCATTCCATCGACATATCGCACGGATTGATATGGAAATCCGACTTTGCTTCCAAGTCAATTACAATACCGCCGAATGCCTCTGCAATTACACGATACTCATTCTCAGGGTCAAGGATAATCATATCGTCCTTGCCGTCCAGCAAGTTCGGAATCAGCTCGCCCTTTGTGAGGAACGACTTACCAGAACCAGACTGTCCAAAGATAAGTCCATTCGCCAGACGAGAACGCTTGCGGTCATACATAATCATATTTTTTGATACCGCATTGATGCCGTAGAAGTGTCCACGCTTATCCACCAGTTCCTGAATATTGAACGGGAACAATGCACACGCATTATCGCAAGTCAGCATACGGTCAATAATGATTTTGCTGTTACCAACCAGAGTTGCTGTGTTCAGTGCTGCGTGCTGCTGCCCAATCAGATAGGAAGGTGTTACAGAGAAGTCGGCACACACAGACTTGTACTGAGCCGTGATGTCTTTCAGCTCTGCCTCGGATTCTCCGAAGATGGTCACACACATAGTTGCATAGAACAGTTTCTTGCCTTCATTAACAACATCATTACGAAGCTTTTTTGCCTGCTCCTGAGCCAGCTGCAAATCTTCATTCATCAGGGAAGGGTCATAGCCGCTTTTATATGCCTGCTGACTGGCTTTGATTACGTCCGCTTTGATTGAGGTGTTCATCATTTTTACAGAAGTCAGAGCCTTCTTTCTCGGTACTGGCTTCAACTGAATCACTGTTACCATCTCATACGGCATATTCGTTGCCTTTGTCAGGAAAGAAGTGTCCAGCTGCTGAGGCAGATTGACAAATGCAAAGGATTCGCAGAAACGATTGTCGTCCAGCTGCAATCCCTGACGAAGTTTTGTCACACACTGCGGAGCAATCGTATCCTTTACTGATACGCCAGCTTTTTTCAGTGCAGTCAAATCCAAATAAGGAGTTTCATTTCCTTCACCGTCAACCTGCTTTGCAATATATCGACCAAATTCCTCACGATACGGAATGCCTTCCGTGCCATTCAGAATTTCACGCATCAGCTCCAGACGTTCGATTGCATCAAGCTGTCTTACACCGACCTTGTTGATTGCCTTGGTTGCTTCCTGCAATGCTACGTCTGCGGCATTGAATATGCTATCTGCTTCATCAAGATTTCTTGCCTTGGCACAGAGCATAATGTATTTCATCTTAGAAATATCATTACGACCTTCCTCAATCTTCGCATCAATGATGACATTGTAGTCATTGCGATAGATGTCCAGATTATCGCCCTGCTCTTTGATGTGATAAGAGTTGACAAGCTGCTCCAGCGTGCTTCGCTTATTCACAATAATGATGTTGACCTCAACATTGTCCGGAAAGCGGTTAATCAGCTTTGCATAGTTGATAAGAATATCTTCCTGCCGTTCTTCCGGTTCTGTTACAAAGTTGCTGTCCACCAACTCATAAAGTTTGGAGTAGTAGCCCTTTTTCAGAATCACACCTTCTTTGGTGATTCCGTCAAAGTCCAGAAGTTCCTGCACAGTGCGAATACGCATTGCCTGCGGCTTCTTGCCCTGCTTTTTCTGGTTCTTCTGGTTCGGGACTGCCGGTACAGCAGTCTGCGAATTTTGATTCTTGTTTCCAAATAAACTCATCGTATCTTCCTTTCTGATTACGCTTTCGTCTGCTCCAACTTTCTTTCTTCCTGCTTCTGCTTTTGCTGCAAGTCATGTCTTTCAAAATAGTCAACCTGTACCTGCTGCTCCTGCATCAGCTTCTCCAGAACGACACGACCGAAATCATATTCATCGTGTTGCATTCGTTCCATATATATTTTTCTTCCTCGCAGTTCTTCAAACCGAAGATTCTCTCCCAGTTCCAAAAGTGCATTCATGGTTTCCTGTGCATTGTCCACCTTCAAAAACGCATACAGTCTGTTACTTGTCCGAGAACTTCTTATCGCAACATTTCTTTTTACTGTATATGCCGCCTTTGACATGATGTACGCTTCACTATTCTCTGAAATGAATGCCGACTGCGGTGAAGGTTTTCTCCTGTCGTGAGAAAATTCAAATACCAAAATTGCATTATCTTCTATCTCACGACCAGCGTAACTGCCATCATAAACATTCAGCTTTGTACTTCGTGCCGGAACATATTTTTTCTGTCCCATCTTTTCTAAATCCTGACGCAGATATGGGTATCTGTTTCGTGTCATGACCTCACGAAGAATTTTATTTTCTGCTTCCAGTGCATCAATTTTTTGCAGCAAAGGAATCAGACTTACATCTCTTTTCTCTACACCGTTTGCTTGTGCCAGTGAGAAAATTTGCAGAATATCTTTTTGCAGATATTTCTTTTGAGTTTCCATAGCTTCCACTTCGCTCCGAAGTTTTTCCAACTTCATTTGCAACACAGTTTTATTTCCTTCTGCTGTCGCATTGTTCAGAATTGCCGCTTCATATTGCAGCTGTTCTTTCACATATCGTGACAACCTGTGGTGCATCGTAGAAAGATATTTTCTTGTAACAGCTTCCTTGCCGCAAAGTCTTTCAAACGGAATGTCGCTCGGTAAACCCTGTTTCTCCAGCCACGCTTTTTCTCTTTCAGTTGTTGCTTCCTTTTCTTTTACTGTTGGAACAAAATCCAAATGCAGATGAGGTGTTACTTCATCTTTGTGGACAACGGCATTGATGATATTTTTTTCTCCAAAATCTTTGCAGAAAAAATCGTAAGTCGCTTGAAAAAAAGCTCTCTCATCTTCCGGTTTCACATTGCTAGGAAGTGTTACCACAAGTTCTCCAAGGACTGTAGGAGCATTTACGCCTGACGCTTTCCGTCCAATGTAAATCTCGCTCAGTCGCTTATCTAATTCTTCTGGACTTCCACGCTTTAAGTGGTAATTGAACATGGTCTTCGCATCATCAATCATCTCATTGCTATGCTGTACTCCATCTCCTGCTGTTCGGTTATTGTGCTGGAACAACCGACCAACAGAGTGCTGCTTGAACTTCGCAATACTCGCCACTTATGATTCACCTCTCCTTTTTTGTGTTCCTATATTCGTTATGTAACGCCAAAAAAGAAAACGGAAACTGCTTTCAGATTATTTTGTCAAGGTACGAAAATACATCTGGATTCCCTTAAATCAACATCGGAAATCCCACCAAAAACAGGTACTTGCGTTGGTATTGGTATAACAAGATATACCAATACCTGCTTTTGCGATATGATTGCTAAAAAAATCCATCTAAAACAATAAGGGACGAACAGCTATATGCCATTCGCCCCCACACTATCTATCTGGTTGTATATAATGCTTACCTATTTGCAAACTTGTTTGCAACCGCTTCTTTGAAACACTTGCTCGGCTTGAACTTCGGAATCATCTTTTCTGGTACGTCCTTTGCTGTACCAGTAGCAAGATTATGCACTGTTCTTGCCTTCTGCTTGAACGGCTCAAATGTACCAAAACCGATAAACTGAATCCGTTCACCAGCTGCCACCGCATCAACGATAGCACTCAGGAAATCGTCAACGATTTCCATTGTCTGAACCTGCGTCAGACCGTTCTTCTTTGCGATTTCTTTTACGATATTCTTTTTGTTCATTGTGATTAACTCCTTTGTGAAAAAATGATTTTTATAACAGCCGCCGGTGCATCAGCGGCAATTATTACTGCAAATTATTTTTGTATCAGAACAACATACTTTCTTTGCCCTTCCGATTCCTTGTCAGCATAATCTATTTGCCAGTCGTTACTCAAAAGGTAATCAATTGTAACTGCACTTTTCTGATTCAGAATGATTGCATCAAATTGAAACGTGTCCATAAATTTCTCTATGTCACCCTGCTTGTTGAAGGACGCATCACGAAAACAATTTGCTCCAGACAATGTTTCTTCATCAAAAAAATCTGCTCTTGTATCAACAAAATCCGGTAAACCATTATAGATAAGATATGCTCCCAAGTCATAATCATTATACGCTCTCTGAAATTTTTTTTCTTTCAGGTACTCTATCAGTCCAGTAGAAACTTCTTCATATTTACAAGATTGGTATTCCCTTATTGTTTCAGCAAACAGGAGACAAGAGCAGCAACCACAAACTATCATCACAAGTGCATTTTTAGAAAACATTTTGCACTTTACAAATAGCGTGCTATCCATTGTCTTGATAACTTCAAGCAGCATTGGAATCATTGCAATTTCCATATACATATACATACGAATATGGATTCCAGTCATGCCAAGCATCATTACGATTGGAAATATTTTTTTGAGTGAAATATTCTTTTTCTGTAGGACAAAAAATATGAAAAACAGAATAAGACAAATCACAATTGGATAAAAAAGAAAAGTTGCTTTGTACCATTCATGTACACCATCTTTTGTATAAGAAACATTGTGAAACAAAGCATATCCATACAGTTTAATGCCATATGGATTTATCATTCCAATCAAAATACTGACAACCAATGCGATGAAATCTGTTCTTGCGTTTTCCTTACTCTGTCTATGAAAAAGATTGCCTACTTGAAAATCCGGAATCAGATTCATAACAGCAAATACAGCTAAAATTGCAAAGTAAAAAAGCATACTTGAACCATGCAGATTTGCCCATAGCAATGATATGATTCCCAGTACAAAAATCTTTTTCTTTGATGGCTTATCCTGTTGCAGGCAGTAATATGCCAGTGCAAAAAGCATACAGTCAAAAGCTCTTGTTCTTGCCAGATAGCAGCTGTCCACAACTATCCATATCACTACGCAATGTGCAAGCAATTTTGAAAAAGCATTTCCGTTCCAGTTTTTCAAAAATGTAAACCGAAACACTAATGCACATATTGTTGATGTGGCAAATACAAAAGCAATTACTGCATTCATTATCGGCTGAAATAGAACAGAGAATCCGTAAGCAATCACTGTTCCAAGCCATGAGTGCTGTATTTCTGAACCGCCACGTTCCTGTGCAATCCACGAGTAAGCATCTACGCCGTGAAAGTTTGGTTTTCCATTCACGATAGCTTTTCCCAACACACAATACCAGTTGAAATCTCCATCATGCGATTCCATTAAACAAATCGCACAGAACACAGTGACCAATCCTGTAATCAATGAAAATAAAATTATATCTACGATTTCTTTTTCTCTGCTTTTCATTTCTTCCCCCAGCCTGTTTTTTTCTTTCCCCAGCCGGAAGAAGATGATGTGCTTTTCTTTGCACCCCATGAAGATTGTTTTGGTTCAGCTTTCTTTGAACCGTTTCCTTTTGGCTTTGAATCCACAAATTCAAATCTGGTTTTATGATTGCTCTTATCCAAAACCAATTTCGCCTTAAATGATTTTCCAGCTTGGGACTTAAATGTATATGCCTTTGTTTTTCCCTTTGCAATCAAATCTTCAAGGTCGCTTTCTTTCATCTTATGACCGCAAATTTCCAACCCGAAAGAGAACTTACAAGTACAATACCAACCGTATCGTCCATACTTCAATGCCGAACCACAACAAGGACAGATGTGTTCTTTTCCACTACCTTTATTGTTGAAGTTCTCTAAATGCTCATGGTTCTCTGAAAGAATTTTCCTCGTAGTGTCTGCAACATAAGTTTCTACTTCTTTCAGATAATTTTCTTTGTCCAACGCTCTGGTTGCAATCGCATTTAAGCTTGATTCCATCTCCGCAGTTTTCAGTGGCGAAATCAACTGCTCGTCATACTTTTCTACAATCGGAATGACTTTTTTCCCAAACTCAGTCGGAGCAATTTTCTGTTTTGCATCTACTGTGATGAACTCCTTTTCTTTGAGCTTTTCAATAATAGATGCTCTTGTCGCAGAAGTTCCAATGCCGCAAGTCTTAATCTGTTCTCGCAGTTCTTCATCATCAATCAACCGTCCTGCTTTTTCCATTGCAAGAATCAGAGAACCGGTCGTGTAAGCAACAGGCGGTTTGGTCTCCATGTTATAAACACAGAAAGCATCAACTGATACGGTTTCACCTTTTCTCGGAACAGGCTTATCCGCAATATCATCACCTTCTGTATTTTCCTTGAATCCGGTCTGCTTGATAATTCGATAACTTTCAAAAAATCTTTCTTTGTTCTGGTGAATGTACACGATAGAAACTGCATCGTAAATGAACGGCGGTTTCATTGTGTTCTGGAATCTTTTCAGAATAACACTGTATACCTTCGCTTCCAGACCGGATAAGTTGTTAGGGTTGCCTTGTAATGTTGGAATAATTGCGTAGTGGTCGGTAACTTTACTATCATCGACATATCTATCCGGAATCTGGTAGCCTTTCTTTCTCAAATCTTCTGCAACTGCACTTGAAAGAAAACGGCAATCAGTTCTTGGGTATGTAGTGTATTTTGCCTCATAGAGTGACTGTGCAATCGAAAGCGTGTTTGCCGGAGAAATCTTAAATGCTTTGGAACAATACGCCTGTAAATCTGCCAAATTGAACAGATAGGGAGCATACTCTGTTTTGGTTGTTACCTTAACATTATCTACCGTCAGCACTCTGCTCTGATTGCATTCTTCAACAAGTTCCTTTGCCTGCTTTTCTTGCAAAAAGCCATTTTCATTATACAGGTCATCACTTTCGTAAAACCGGCTTTCTTTCACCGCTTTCCATGATGCGAACTTGTCTGCCTTAACTCCATAATAATATGTTTTCGTAAATTCATCAATGTCTTTTTGCCGGTTTACAATCATCGCCAGCGTTGGTGTCATCACACGTCCGCAATTCATCAATTTTCCGGAAGTCAATGTGAATCCTTCTGTAAAATTCATGCCAATCAGCCAGTCTGAAATTGCTCTTGCATAGCCGCTGTCAATCATCGGCTGATACTCTGCATAAGGCTTTGCATCACGAATGCCGTTCAGAATAGATTCTTCTGTATAGCTGTCAATCCACACAACTCGTTCATCAATTTTAGGTGCTGCCTTGAATATCTGATTGCGGATAAGAGCCTGAATATAGATTCCTTCTCGTCCACTATCGCCTGCATAGTAAATTCGTTCCACATCTTTTCGTGTGTACAGTGACTTTACAATCTTGAACTGCTTATATGTAGACTTTTGAGGTTCATATTTGAACTGCTTTGGAATCATCGGCAAATGCTCTTTACTCCATCTGCCGCCCCAGTCTGGGTTCTGCACTTCCGGAGAGCTAATTGCAATCAAATGTCCAACCGCCCATGTGATAATCACATCTTTCTTCAAAACAGGGCTATATCCTTCCACATAACCATCGGTTTTTTCAGAGGGCTTTACCCCCAGCACCTTTTTGTACTCCTGTGCCACTAACGGTTTCTCTGTAATGATAATCGTACTCAAACCTGTTCTCCTTCCCAAGCATTATTTAACTTTTGTAAGAATGCAATAAAATATTGCAGACTTTCTTTCCTGCAAAATCGCATTTCAATATATTCTCCAGAGAGCAATGCCAACGGAACATCTTCTGTTCCTGCTTCGATTACTCCGTCCGGATTTTCCATTTCGCATATCCTGATAATTCGTGTTTTACTGTCTTTTTCCTGATAACCAACTAAGCACTTGTTAGGAAGTGTATCAGACCCAAATACCACCATTGGTGTTCTCTTATTCCGTCCAGCCATTTTCATCGTCCTCATATTCGTCATCAAAATCAGCGAACTCCGCTTCAACACTTTCCAGATATTCTTCATACTGCTGTTTCCGCAAAGCATTTTCTTCTTTTTTCTGTCGATATGATTTCTTTCCAGTAAACACTCTCTTTTCTGGAATGCCAAGCTCCTTTCTTCGTTCTTCTGCCTGTTCGTCCTGTACAATATGCTTATTTGTTAGGTAAATCTGCCATGCAAGCAACAAGGCAAATATTATTGTCACAAGAAACATAGACTTGATATTGACGAACGTAAGAAGTATCACAAGTCCATACAGAAGGCACGTTTTTACATCTTTCTTAAATCTCATGAAATGCTCCTCTCAGATTATTTCTTCAAAGTCGTCTAAACTTCCGACAATGGATTCAATTTCCGACTGTGGCTGTGGATTCTGCATTCCAACAGATACACCTTTTCGCTGATTATTCTTGAATTTCGACCATACACTATTCGGTACAGTCTGATTCACTTTTTCAGCCAGTTCCACCACTTCACGCTCCCTTGCAGTTGCATTTTCAATCGTGATAATCACTGCATCGTCTTTATACAGAATGTTCAGCATAATCAGTCCTCACTTTCATTTAAGGATTTCAGCAATACTTTCATCTCCAGATATGACACTATCTTTTTTAAGGCATTCAGCCGAATCGGGTGTCCTACACGATAAAACAGCTTATCCACCACATTTCTCGTCATACCTGTTTCCCTTGCCAGCTTCCGCTTAGAAACACCTTTCGCTTCCATCGCTTCTGCTATTTGCTGAACGCTTTCTTCGGGCAGATATACCATGATGCCTTCTTCCCTCACCGCATACAGCAATCTTTGCATTCTTGGTCTTGCCATTCGTATTTTTCTCCTTTCCTCTGCTTATCCGCAGATTTATTACAGTTTATTTTGACTTAATCGCCTGCCTCTGCATTCTGGTAAAAAGTATTCAGCTTATCCTGTTCCGATTCACAAAGCAGTACCTTGCTTTTGAACTCACAATAGCGAACATTTGAACCATAGCTTTTCCACACAATTTCCGGATTCAAAATATATACATTTGCACTTCCGGATTTCATGATATACAGTATCTTTTCTTCTCGCAGCACTCTGACTGCTCTTGTAACAGAAGATTTTGAAACCTGAAAATATTCTGCCAAAAAAGTATAACTGCATACCAAACTATTCAGTCCGTCCATGCGGTCTGCGATAAACAGGTAAATCTGCATTGCCAGAGCATTCTTTTGCGTCAAAGCAATCAACTTATCTGTTCCATCAAGGTTCGTCTGTGCAAATCTCTCATAAGGGGAGTGCCGTTCTTTTCTGTGCAGCTTCTCCTGCATTTCAGTAATCTTCTGGAGTGCCTGCTCACGTTCTTCAAAGGTTACATCATATTCTGCTGGATTATCTCCTACAGAGAAACTTCCCTTCGCTTCAAGTCCACTATTTTTCAAGTGACACTGCTCCTTTCTGTATTCAACTCGTGACTATCGCAATCGTCATTTCTGAATATGTCCTATTCAAATTTGACTATGCCGCAATCATCGTATGACTATATTATAGCACAATAACCCAAGGTGTTCAATCGTTGTCATGTATGAAAAATCGTTATTTGGTTTCACATTTTTTGTGTGGAACGTACATGGATTGTGGAAAACTTGTAACCGAGTAGTCACGCTGTGACTATAGCAGTAGTCACCACATGACTATTCCCCGACTCATAAAAAAACGTGAATCTGACGCATTTTCGGGACTTAATGTCTGTGAAGGGGTATTTGTCTCTCTTTATATCTTATTACGCCATCAAGCAGCTGAATGGTGTTCGCCTTTGAGCCGTTGCTCGCTTCCTAACGTATTTCCCATTTGCTCACAACGGGGACTGCTAGTTTGCAAGTTGCTATTTCTATCAGCAGTCCTTTTGAGGGACAGAAAAGTGAGAACACCGTGAAGTGAAATAAACTAACGTAAACTGTACAACAAACAGGATTGCCTCTCCCTATTAGAGTGAAAAAAGCTAATTCTTTTTTCCAGAAATGGGGCTTTATGCAATTTACCCAACTCATCAGCCAACGGCTTTCTCATGCTTTTTACTAAATCCATAAGCCGTTGAGACGTTCTGCCGTTCCAATTCCATTCCTGTTTCCAAGTAAGGCAGCTATGCAGTGCCTGTAATTCATCAGACCGTTCCTGCAATTCAATCAACAATTCTGTATTGCTATGTATTTTATTTGCACCAGTTTTTAACTGGTGCATTGCCATAAAGCTTTGCTTTATGGCAAATAAGAGTAATACTATAAGCACACTGTATTGAATGGGAATACAGTATTAGCTAATACCATATGGGTAATTCTGTATTAGCTAATAGATTGCTAACTGTACATGGGTAATACTATAAGCTAATACTATAAGCATACTGTATATGGGTAATAGATAACTAATACTACATAGGTTAAGTATTATAATGGCATTTTTGCCCCAAAGTTTCTTTGCAAAGTCTGCTATAATTGCAAATCAGTTCTAAGCTATCTACAAGCCGTTTTGAGAGCTTTTGCTTTTGCCAGCAAGTTTTCTTGCAAGCGTTGTTAGAACGCCGCAGAACGAATCCTAATACACTTTCCGCTGGGTTTCCAGCTTAATTCTTCTCACATTCCACTTTCTTCTCGATATGCCTCTTTGCTTTCTAGGCACGCTTTCTTTTTTGGCGTTACATAACGCAAGTGAAAGGTGATGACAGATTCAGACATTACAGTTTTTGTGATACGGAATACCGACACGAAAGCTTTTCTTCACCCAAATGTGAGGTGCAATGTTTGAACAACGCTCCGCAGGCATGAACTGTGCCGGTAAGGAGCAAGACAAGAGAAAGCAGGTATGTGTATGGACTATTTTGCTCCCGAAATTTACGACAAGAAATTTTTGAAACCGGAAGACCAGAATGTTCTGGAAAAAATGCAGGACATGAGAGACCGTGTTCTGAATGATGATGTACTGGAAGATTATCTTTCTGAAACTGTTGATAGTGATATGCCGGTGATGTGCAGTCTTGTCCGTGAGACGTTGAGCAAATTCATCGAATATCTGGTACTGCAATCAGAATACCGCTTTTGCGATTTCATCATCAGCTGCATCGAAGATTATCCGGAAGCGATGTATCAGGAACTCGTTACTAAGGCAAAAGAAAAGGAAAAAAGCAATGTACAGTGACACTCTCCTGATAGTGAGATGGACAAATTTGCACAACGGAGACAACGGATATGTCAAATCTTTGCACCGCCAAGAGCGATATTTTGAAAGCACACACGTTGTAGAAGAAGCCAAAGTTTTCAGTGCAAGAGGAATTAAGCAGATGCTTTATCTGCTCCGCTCTTACAATCCAGAAAACGCCTATTCTACTGAACCTCTCGGTTATTGAAAAATCATACCGATACAACCAAAAGGAAATTATATGCAAAAAGAACTCCCGAACGCCATTGAAATCTCCACTAAAGTGCTGGACGATGCTGTGGCTTTTACAAGCAATTATTTTCAGTATGTGAAAAAGAACAAGCCTCACGTTTATCTCCAGCTGTCGGCACAGGAGCTGTTTGATATTAACGCTGAATATCTACCGGACAGCTTCTTTGGTTCTCCGGAGATGCAAGCCTTGAACGATGCAGTTGACGGATTGAACATTGATGAAATCAGTCCAATCTTGAATGCGATTTTGCAGGAATGCGACTTCTATTCGACAGATGATAAGTATCGTGTACCCGTTGATTGCGATGTATGCACTTCTCTGGGTTATATCGCTCCAGAAAGAAATTACAGTTGGAAGAAAATCGTCCTTTGCGGCACTGCTCTTATCATGGCTGGTGTTACGTCATGTGCGATTGTCGCTATAAAAAGAAAATCCAAGAAAGGATAATACGCTATGGCAAACGACTTGAAAATCACGCCTGACCAGCTGGAAGAACCAATGCTGGACGAAGGCAAAGTGAATGTCAATTTGACACTCTATGACAATCAGCTGGAAGAAATGGCAAGTCGTTCTTCTCTGTACCAGCACATCAGTGAAACACAGAATGCAGACGTGTCTTTCGCTGACTTGCTGGCAGATGACAGCACAACACTTCAAGCTTATACGGATTTTTATCCCGATAAGCCGCCAGAAACAACACTTAGCCTGCAAAGTGATACCTATGGCTGGTGCGATTTTGTTGTTCCAACGACAGATACTGAAAAGAATCAGCTGAAAGCCGGATTGGAAGATGTAGCAAGCAGGGAACACACAAGTGCCGATGCAATGATGTATGAAGTCTTCAAGGAAGAATGGATTGCAGACCACATTGATGATGTGACTATGACAGCTACTGAGGCATTATATGAGAACAGCGAAGAATCAATAGGACTGACGTTTGAACAGTATGTGCAGGAGTACGGATTTGAAGACGGTTCTGCACCGCCCTCTTTTGCCGAGTTTTTGGAGAACGACTATACGGAAAGACCAGCAGAGCAGTCACAGCAGATGTCTTCTGCATCTCCGTATATGAGCAACGATTTTATAGAACAGCCGGAAGAAACTGCTCCTGCTGCGGAACAGTCAGATACTTCATCAACGAACAATGCGTATGAGCAGGAATATATGCTTTTAGACCGTTTGAAGTCTGATTGTGAATATTATCTCAACACAAATGCAACCGAAGAAAGCAATCATTTGTGGGCTGGCAATCCGGAAGCTCAGATTGAAAAAATGCAGGAGCTTTATGATATGCTCCCTGAAAAACCGGAATGGCTAACACAGGAAGACATCAATCAATATGCACAGCAAATGATTCCGGAAAAGGAGGCTGAAATGGCAATTGCTACTGTTCAAGTCAGAAATATGTTGGTAAATGAGGACGGCAATCTCTTTGCCACGATGGAAGTGAATCGTTCTCGTATGGAAGAGATGCTAAATGATGCCAACTCGCCCTTGCTGAAAGGAAAAGACATTCACGAGCTGGTTTATTTCAATGATGCAGCCTCTCCTATTTTGGCGGCGGAAATAAATCGTGATGAATCCGTGCAGGTTTCTGCAATCATGAGGGACGGTTACGAGGAAATTGAAGTACCCTTGTCTCTTGATGATAATACAATTGCAGAAATCAAAGATGCTGTCAAAGAAAACGTGGAACAGAGCCTTGATGTTTCTGTCCAGCATTTTTTTGAAACTGCCGAGCCGAATCATAATTACTCGCAGGAAGAAGTTCACGCTCTTGCCGAAACGGTCGGTAAATTCGTGACAGCATATCAGGAGGAGCAAGAGCCGGAAAAAGAATTTTCTCTGGAAAAGAATATTCAGCGTATCGAAGAGGGACTTACTTCTCCGGAAATTCTGCCCAGACTTACTGCGGAACTGGACAAGGCGATTGATGTTTCGCAACGAACAACCAGTGAAGGCATCTTCCTTCTTCCTGACAGAATCGTGGAGCAGGCGGTAGAAGTTGCACAGCAGATGGAAATGTACACAAAACCGCTGGGATTTGAAAAAAACGAGATTGTACAGTTTGACGGCGAAGTTATTATGGACACCGAGACTGCCGATGGAGAAACAAAGCCAACCATCAATCTGGCATTGTACATGACAGACGATTTTATGGAACAGGCTCTGGATAGAGCTGGTATTTTTGATGTAAACAATCCAGCTTATCAAGCAGACAGCTTTGAAGAGCTGATGTTCAATGAAGACGGCACATTCAAAACCTATGTAAACGGCTACATTGATATTTCTGAAAACAAAGAAGTAGACTTCCGTCTGTATACCAGTGGCGATGCTGAAATAAATGTTCCGCTTTCTGATTCTGAAAAACGTGTCGTGCTGGACAAAGCAGAAGCATATATCGAACAGGAAACCGGCATGACATTTGAGCAGAATATCGAAGACCTGCGGAACAGCTCTAATGACTGGTATGCGGTGAAAATGGATATTGGCGACACAGTAAATGCTTTCTTTGAAAATGGTGGGGCAGAGCCGACCACTTCAAAAAGTGGCACATTTACAGTAGCAAAAGCTCCGGAAGGGGAAGCTATCCAACTGATTGACAATGACCTGAAAATGTCTATGGCTGAAATGACACCAGCAGACAATGGGTACGTTATCCAAAACTCCATTAACGCAGTTATCAAAGAAGGACTGGAAAATGGCTTAAAACGTGCGGACATGGTTGCTTCTCAGGAAGTCCAAAAAGAGCAGCCTGCACCGGAAAAGAAGCACAAACAGTCTATCGAAAGAGACTAAATCAAATACAGAAAGGATAATCAACATGAGAAAAAAAGATGCAGTTGCAGAAAAGACGCTGGCGAAAATTCGCAAAGAAGAAGATAAACTGGCTGGTCTGGAACTGAAAAAAGAAGAACTGGAAAATCAAATCAAGGAATGCAAGGCTGGTATTGCAGAACTGCGAAAGCAGGAAAAGCGTGAGAAGCTGGAAGCTATCGCTGAACTGAATGATAAAGCTGGCATTTCTTTGGACGACCTTCTGAAAGCTGCTCAGTCTGGAGACTTTTTCTCTTTGCAGGAAAAGCTGGAGCAGGCAAGCGAACCACACGACACTTCTGTTTCTGCTGACACAGATGCAGAATAGTGGTTATACATAAAACCTTCCTTCTTAGGGCTGTTTGTCTGCGGATAAGCAGCCTTTTTCCAAAACAGAAAGAGGTGATACTTTGAACGGCAATTGCCACTTTATCTTTGGTGCAAGTGTTGGTGCATCTCTGGCAATGAATATTGATAAGTTGGATTTCTTCTTTCCCCGAATTATGGACACACCGGAAATGGCAGTCTTGTTTGTTATGGGTGGTCTTCTCGGCGGTATCTTTCCGGATATTGATAACCCTACTAGCTATGTTGGAAAGCTGACAGCACCAGTAAGCCGATGGCTCGGCAAGGTTTCAGCTACAATGGGGAAGGAAGGCTGGAATCACAGAGGTATTCTTCATGACCCGATTGTCTATTTGATAGGACTGTTTTTATGCACTTATCAATTTCCACCGCTGATAGGATTCTTTGTCGGCTGTCTCTCTCACTTGTTTTTAGATATGTTCAATCCAGTAGGCATACCATTTCTTTTTGGCGTAAAACATCTTCGGCTTGCAAAAGTCCCTAGCAGCAGTAAGCAAGCAATCACTTTGACGTGGATTGCTACTGGAGCAGTATTCTTTGCAGGACTGGCAGGGTGCTTCTATCCTGCTCTTCTATCTTAAATCATACGCAAATAAACCCGCATAAACTGAAAGGAAACATAAAATGAAAGCTTCGTTATTTTTGCTGATTATCTTCGTCCTTGTTGTTCTTGCTTCAAGGGTTCGTGTTGTGCCACAGGCATACATTGTAGTTGTGGAACGACTGGGAACATTCTATAAGCAGTGGGGAGCTGGTGTCCATTTTTTGATGCCGGTACTGGATAAGCAGGCAAGAAAAATCTCTATCAAGGAGCAGGTGGTAGACTTTAAGCCACAGGCGGTTATCACAAAGGATAATGTTACCATGCAGATTGATACTGTTATCTTCTATCAGGTCATGGACGCTGTAAAGTATGTGTACGGCGTAGAAAAGCCAATGCAAGCGATTGAGAATCTGACTGCGACAACTCTCCGTAACATCATCGGCGATATGGAACTGGACGCAACGCTGACTTCTCGTGATGTTATCAATACTCGTATCACCGATATTCTTGACCACGCAACCGACCGCTGGGGAATCAAAGTTCTGCGAGTAGAATTGAAAAACATTCTGCCGCCAGCAGAGATTCGTGATGCTATGGAAAAACAGATGAAGGCAGAGCGTGAAAAGCGTGAGAAAATTTTGAAGGCACAGGGCGAACGTGAATATCAGGTCACTGTTGCACAGGGCGAAAAGGAAGCCAAAATTCTTCGGGCAGAGGCTGATAAGCAAACCGCAATCTTAAAAGCAGAGGCAGACAAGGAAGCTGTGATTCTTCGTGGTGAAGCAATCAAGGAGCAGAAAATGCGTATCGCTGTTGGTGAAGCTCAGGCTATTCGTGAAGTACAGGCTGCAACTGCGGAAAGCTTGGTGAAGCTGAATAATGCAAATCCGAATCAAGCTGTCCTGACATTAAAATCGCTGGAAGCCTTTGAAAAGGCTGCGGACGGCAAAGCAACTAAGATTATTATTCCCAGCGAGATTCAGGGCGTGGCTGGTCTTGCTGCCGGATTGAAAGGCGTACTGGAGCAAAATAGTGCCGAAAGCAATACAGAAGATAAATAATCGTAAGTATATAAGTACAGTAGCTATACAAAACAACAAAATAACGATATTGTATTGACAGTGCAGTTTTTTCGTATTATAATAGTAGTTGTGGGAAACCACTAAGCTGGTTGCTCTTTTTCCTACGCTCCGGAAACTTTTTCACTCATGTTACGTTTCCAGAGCTAGGCTTGAACGCACCGCCGGAAGGTGCTTAATGATAAAAACGGTGTAATCCGATGGACAGTCCGTTATACGTTTGAAAGTATCCGTTGTCGGGCTGACAATAGGTACACCGAAGTAGCAGGCATTGTCAATATCGGCAGTGCCTGTTTTCTTTTACCTTGAAAGGAAGATTACAATGGAAAATTTACAGCAAAGCACCTATGAAAATGCTGGTCGCTTGATGAATCTTTATGATTACATGGCTGCTATCGGTGATGACAACTATGAAAATCTGTACGATGATATTACCCAAGATGTCGATGTGAGATACAGAAGTGATGACAGTGATTATCAGGAATGGGTTGACCAGCTGGCAAAAGAGCATGATTTGTTCTCGAAAGAAAGCATGGAGAAAATCAATGCTCGATTTGAACCTCAGATTTTTGTAGCAGACGATTCTGCCAAAATCGCTCCTGTTGTATATGATAACCAATACGACACCTATCTGACGTTGGACAAATTTGCAGATGAACTTGAAAGCTATGCAGATATGGACATTGAAGGGGAGAATGAGGTTTATCAAGAAGGTTACTTTTCTCCTTATTACATGGACGAACCGCCAACAAAAAAAGTTTCCTTTTCCGGCACTTTGGAAACAAGTATGCGTGAACTGGTTCAGGACTTTTATCAGTGGCTGGGTGAAATTGACGATGAAATCGCACAGCATCTGGAGCAGGTGAGTGAAGATAAGAATATCCCAGCAAGTGAGGTTGCTGTCCTTGCAATCAGCCAGTCTGACCGATTGATGACAGCAAACGACTATCTCGTTGCATCGTCTCCAGATATTTATTCCATGTATGAAGATATTGCTGATTACGGATTCAATTACGATGTGAATTTAGATAACAGCCTGCTCCAGAGCAAGATGCCAGAAATCGAAAAAATTATTCAGGAACATGGTGGCGTTTCCAATCGTACACAGGACGAACTGGAAGACCGCTTTGAACCACAGGTGCTTGTACGAGACGGCGGCGAAGCAATTGTTACTCCGCTGGTGTACGACAATCAGGAAAATAAGTATATTACAGTCAGCAGTGTGGCTGATACGTTGAAGGAGATGCTGATTCCTGATGTTCATGGTGAAATCACTGCTGAAAATGGTGAATCTATTCCGTTCAATGCACACATGGACGTAGAAAGCGAATCTAAACGTATCCTTGCAGACAGCTACAAGCAAAATGCAACATACTTGAAGGAGGCACTTGTCGAAGTAAGAGAGGCATACAAAGATGATATGCCGAAGCTGAAAGCTACTGTTGACCATTTCAAAGAAAAAATGTCCATTCTGTATGATAAGCGGCAATCAGAAGTGCAGCCCAAAAAAGATTCACAGAACATAGAGCGATAATTGTGATAACGGTTACGATGTGATAAAATTAAACAAATACACATTAGAAAGTTGGGATAAATTATGGGTTTTGCATCAAAAGAACAAGTTGACACAATTTCAGCACTAACTTCGCAGCTATATCGCTACTACTCTACCGCCTATTATGAAGGAGTGTACAGCGGCAAATTAGATAAAGCCATTGAACACGACTTGATTCCATGGCTTTTGGAATTGAAAAAAGAAGTGGAAGCAGAAGGTTGCCACTTAGATTCGATGGGGGTTTATTTCAGAAATGACAGACCTGTCTTACAGTATGGCAGAACTGTCGTATGCAGTTATGACGCTATGGACAATGCCACTATGCGAAAGCTAAAGCTTCCGCTTACCGATGTTAAATTGGTTCGGAAAGAAGTAGAGGCTGACCTTTATCAGATGATAATGGACTTAAAATCTGGTATGACTGTGGAACAGTTTGCAGAGAAGTATCGTGGAAATGATATATACCACGGCGTTCCAGAACTGGAGCAGCACATACTGGAGCAGATAAGTTCCGGCAACAGTGATGACGTAACACTTAATGCTATAATCGCCAATGGAAAATCAGTTTCTGTTATTAGAGCAAATCTTCAATCAGACCTTGCCGTAGCAAAATTTCTATCTCAAAACTACCTTGTTCGTGTGGGATATAACGATGGTAAGATTGTTCTGGGAGATTCTGTTATAGACCGTTATGCCATTCGGGTTCGCTGTATAAAAAGTGACGCAAATGCAAGTTTCAAAAAAGACCCACTCAAAATCAAATGTTTTGAGGTGGATTTGAAATTTGCAAATGGGAACAGAAGTTTACTGACATTTAGACCGAGTGATAGCCCTTTTTATGTTCCGCAAATAGAAAAGGTTTTAACTGAAAATGCAATTGGAGAGGAGAAGAAACAACGTGGACGGTAATCAATCTATCAATCAGATGTTAGCAATCCACAAGGAGCAGGAACTGGAAATTCAGAACATGGATTTTCAGAACCTGTCCGACCATGACAAACAAGTTCTTGCTGAATATGCAGAAACCAAAGTGTTGCTGCATAATACAGCAAATGTAATTCAATTTGTCCAAAACTCTGCACAGGTTATTACAGACGAAAATGGACAAAAGCAGGCAGTAGGTATGCTGGATAAGGAATCTTATGCGGAGCTTTCTGTATTTGCTACCATGAATCAAAATCCGGAACTTCTGGAAATGGCGAAGCAAAGTCAGATAACCGAACTGCCGCTTTCTGAAAAAGCTGCCCTCTGGGAAAAAGGGGAGAACACGCAGCAAGAAATTTTGCTTCACACGCCAGCTACTGTTGATAATTTTGTAGAAGCTGGATACGACAGTTTCTATGTTGGAGATGGCACTGTTGAAGTGCTGGACGCAACACTTGCAGATGCGATGGAGCTGATGAAAGATTATGGTATTGACCAATCTGATGTGTATAACAGTACACAGGAGCAATTCCGACTGATGCAGGAACAGCAGTCACTTGTGAACTATGAATACACCGAAAAAGAGCAGGAACTTTCTGAGGAAAATGAATATTTACAGCGGCAGATGGAATTACAGGAAATTGCAAAACAAGCCGTTGAAGAAAACTACTCCAAAGATGATAAAGACGGTTTGCAGGAACGGTTCTCTCTCACTACAGAAGAAGTTGCTGCCGTTGCTGTTGCAATGCAGACTTACGAATGGATAAAGCTTGCAGAAGCATGGGAACAGGAGAACCTTGCCGAGAAAACAAAAGAACAAGAGCCTGCTGAAATCGTAGAAAGCTCTGATGGGTATGTCATGGCAATGAGCAAAATGACACCGCAGAATGAGAAACAGCTGCAATCCAGAATTGAGAACGGCAATGAGGTAATTCATCATGAAACAGCAAGGGAAACAACAACAGACCCTGCACAGGTGAAACCGAATGTAAAGCTGGAAACAGCTCAAAACAAAGGCACACAAGAAAAGAAAGCAAGACAGGTAGATTATGACAGGGATTAAAAGAAAGTAGCCTTTGGTATATCTTGTTATACCAATACTACTATTATTTGCCCTATTTATTTTTATTAAAAAATAACGAAAAACCACCTGTACAACAACTCGTAAGCAAGACGAAAGGATTCATATGAATAGCTTATATAACATTTTTCAAAATGAAAAAGAGCGGAATCCGGATATGACCGTGTACTACAACAAGCAGACGAACTCTATCTCTTATCGGAATGAAGAAGGCACTTTGACAGCATTGTTTCGTGGAGAGAATGAGTATTTCTACTTCAAATCTCCAAACAAAAAGCCGGAAGAAATGCAGACCAATATCGGAGATATGATTCTTAACACCTATGGTGAAAAGAATGGCATTATCCGTGGCAGAATGCAAAATGAATTTTTCGATACGCCGGAACGATTTAAGCGTCTGGCAAAAGATTATCAGAACTGCCGAGATGAAATCGGCATTGATGACAACCCTAAGAAATCAACAAAGCGTAAAAACGTAGAAAGGGATTAAGTATGAGCATGGAATCAAAAACCTATGAGAATGTGTATCTCGCATTCTCCCCTGACAAAGATGTGGAATTTCTGAATGACAATCTGTCGAAACCGATTATCGGCACATTGAAAATCAACTTCAAAGAAACTCATATGTCTTTTACCTTCCGCAGTACGAACACGAAGGAAATTTACCATGATGAAACAACAATGGCATCTTCTCCGGACGAAATTGTTGTGGACAATGAATTTGTTCTTCCCTGCGAAGAAGGAAACTGGATATTCCGTTTTGTAGATGATAGAAAGGAGTAAATGAATGTCAAAGCTAAGAGATGTTGGTAATCAGGAAGAAATGATGGCAAAAGACAAAGCCGAGGAACGCCGCATATTCAGAGAAATGCTTTCTGGTATGACAACGGCAGAACGTAATTCTCTGATTACAAAAGATAAGCTGTTCCCCCCGATTCACTATCAGGCAGAATCTGAAAAAGGCAAAGACAGAACCGTGCTGTATTTCATGAAAAAAGTACGTGATGCTCTGCCGCCCAGACCTAATATTCCCAACATTCCGTATGGTGCATCAGCCGAAGCAAAAGAACAAATCATTCGTACTGCACAGGACAAATACATTGATATGATAAGCGGATATTGTGACCTTATCCAAGAACTCGATTCGCTTGAAGACTGTCGCAATTTTCCTAATCGTGTAAAAGAAGAAGGCGTGTCTACCACTCTCCCTAAATCAAGGGACACATATAAATTGACAAAAGCAATCTGCTGTGCCAATGACACTGTTTCTTTGCGTAGGGAAAGCGAAAGAAAGCAGTTCTGCTTCACTCCAGAAGAAAAAGCTCTCGCCGACTATCAGATTCTCACTTATAACGGAGAAAATGTACAGGTCAAGCAAAATTACCGGAATGAAGATTATTTGCATATTTCAGGATTCGGGTATCGGCGTAGCATATTCAATGCTCCCCCTGAATTGCTGAATATGGATAATTGGAAAGAAGGTACTTCCTTTGCGTTCAACATAAAAAACAGTGAGATTATCGCTGTCAATTCTGAATCACAAGAAGCTGTACGAGAAAAAATCATCGAATACGAATTTGCTAAAGCAGCCGCAGCGAAGGAAGCTAAAAAAGGGACTGGAACAAAACGCCTCATTCCTCCCCCTCTGAAACATATCCGTGAATCAGCGACAGACTATCGTGACAGCAAAGATGCAACACAGGAAGATTTGATGGCTACATTCCAATTGAAAGCAGTTGCATTCGGCAATTCCATGCCGAACGATGAACGGCAAACACACGCAAATTTTTGCTATGACGCATTCAAAGACCTTGCCAAAGCGATGAATGTTGCTGATGAAGATATTGGCTTAGGCAATAGAATCGGAATGCAGTACGGAGCAAATGGCAGAGGTGGTAAAGGAGCGGCAGCTGCTCACTACTCTATTTATGCACACAACATCAACCTTACCCGAATGAGTGGTGCAGGAAGTCTGGCACATGAATGGGGACACGCTCTTGACCATTTTATCGGGGAACGCATCAAAACATTTGAAATTACCGCTTCGGAAGGAGCAGCAGACCACTTCGATAGCAATAATCCGATGTGTGGTGTAATGCGTGCTATCAAATACAAAGAAGTTGATGGCAAAACCGTTCCTACAGATTACCTGAACGCAGCGAATGAGCTTGATGCCACTTATTCCAAAACCGGTAATGGTTACTGGAACAGCGATGTCGAACTTTTTGCAAGAGCTTTTTCCTGCTATGTCAAGGATAAGCTGTCTCCTGACAATTCTGATTATCTTTGCGGACACACTGACTGGTACGCTCAGGGAGAACAAGGTAAGGTTGCTGTAATGCCTCTTGGTGAAGAACGTCAGCATATCAATGAAGCGATTGATAAGATGTTGGAGACCTTAAAAGAAAGAGGAATCCTGCACGAACGTCCGGAACAGGATAAGTCAAAAAGCTTCACCCCTCTGGAAGTTGAAGATGAGCCGAGAAAAAAGAGAGAACCGTCACAGAAATCTGCATCTTCTACCCCGAAAGAAAAACCGGAGCAGCCATCAGAGGACAGCAAACAGCTTACTTTAGACGATATTGAAGGGAAAGAACCGGAAGCTCCCAGCACAGAGGCTGAGAACAATCTCCAGCAAGAGTTGGAAGAGCTAAAATCAGTTCTGCAAGCGACAAATGATGCTAAAGAGCTGGCAGTTGGTGATGTTGTTCGCATGGACAGCTACGAGGCATTGGATAACAAATTCAACCTTGTAGAAATTCCTAGTGCCTACGGTGTGGTTACAGAAGTAAGTGATGACCATATCTCATTTGATACTTACAAGGATAAAGATGCAAAGGACTTTACTGGGAAAGAGACTATGTTCAGCACTGACGGCAATCCGTGGCAGCAACAGCTTGCCAGCCGTGGCTTTGAACTTGTTTCAAAAGCAGAACCGGTAAAAGAGGTTGAACAACAGGTCACAAAAGAAACAGAGGCAGCTGAGCCGGAAAAGAAAGAAGAACCAGTTGTTACTCCCCCACCAGCAGCAGAAGATACGAAAGGAGAAAATAGCGAGATGAAGGGAACGTTCCAGCATAATACAAATTTGGATATGCTGAAAGATACGCTGGAAAAGCATGAACCTTTTGTGGCGATTGCAGTAAGCACAACAGGAATTGACCGTAAAGATTTTTCAGGGCATGAGCCGATTCGTGTTGCAGTTGCTCGATACGAATATGACGAATCCGTAGCTGCTTATAAGCCAAGCCTTTCTTTTGATGAACAGGTACTTGCAAGTAAAGAAGCAATCCAGAATGCGGTCGATAACATAGAACACTACGATGTTTTCAAGAATGCAGGACTGGTTTTTCCGGAATACCGTGCAAACGCACTGAGCAAGGAAGATTTTCAGCAAAAATTCAATAGCTTCATGCAGGCAATCAGTGATGATAAACCTCTTGTTATCGAAAATGGTAGCAGAGGATTTGCGGCACAATATCTGGATAAAATCGGCTGTGCAGATGCCCTGCATACTCTGGCAGAGGAACATCGTGTCATTCAGCAGACCGGTATCAATCAGGAATATTTGCACACGATTAAGGGTAGCACATTGGAAGCCCTTCGTAATAAGATGAACAATACAGAAATTGAAGGCAAAATCATCGGTGCAGACAATCGTGTACAGGTCATGGCTGAATGTGCTATTCAGTATGGCAGAGAGCAAAATGTACTGGAAAGCGATGTTCTCTCCCACCTCATGCAGGAAGACATTGAACGGAGAGACGATTATTCCAGAAAAGGCGTAGAAAAATACCAGAACAGTGATATTGAAGGGAAATTTGCTACGCTTATTGAAATGGGTGCATTGAACGCAGATGCGGTCATGGACAGAGACGGCGATTGCGACATCAACAAACTGTATGATGCTATGGAATCCAGTAAGGGCGTTATTGTGATGCAGGTAGCCACGACCGGCTTTGACCGTAATAAGCCAAGCCCTCAGCTGACCGGGGAACCGATTCAGATTACTGCTGCTGCCTACCCAATTGTCAATGGAAAAATCAATCCGGACGCTCCGGAAGACAGCATTTCCTTTAACATTCAGGCATCTCCTCGTGCTGTAACCACGGCTATGCAACGTGCCGAACATGGTGGCTTTGACACGTTCAAGGACGCAAAAATCAACACTTCTGAATATCTCAGCGGAAAAGGTGTTGTTTTGCAGGAAGATGCGGCGAAGAAAATCAACGAGTTTTTCCAGAAACATGATGATTACACCTTGATTACCAATGGCAGTGCAAAAGGCTCTGATTACAGCTTTTCGCAGACTGCAATTTCCAACTTAGGAAATCTGCCGATGACACAGCAGAACTATGTGGATTTTACCCAAGCGGTAAAAGAATACAGCTATCAGCAGCTCCATGGTGATGCGATTCCCGAAAACGTAGCACTTGACCCGAACAATATTCAGAAATTTTCTCTGGGCGATATTGCAAAGAGTAATGGCGTACTGAATGTAGACGGAACACAGTACAAAGTTTACTTCATGGCACAGGTTGTAAGTAATGTAGCTGAACAGCATCGTGAGCTGACACAGCCAGAACAGGTACAGACGCAAGAATCCCCTGCACAGGAAATTTCTACCGTACAGGAAACAGCCAAAGAAGTTGAACCGAACTTGTCTCCTGCTCCAGAAGCCCCTCAGAACACGCAGGAAGCCACACAGCCAGCTTCTGAACAGCCACAGGTAAATCAGCCTGCTCCGGAAAAGCAGCCCTCTCCTGCCGCTGAAACACCTTTTATGGGCGTTCCAGAAAACACACCAGCAGCTGTACACGAACTGCCGACTGAAAAGCAGACTGATATTTCCAAGGACGACATTACAGATGCACTTGATTCTGTCGCATTAGAGGGACAGGGTGTCGCTTATGACGAAGTAAGAGACGATGCAGAAAATGCGGAAAAATCTTCTCAAACAGCTCCGGAAATGCAAAGCAGTGGTTTTACCAATTCCGATGTCAGCAAGCTGATAGATGTTATTGCGGTTCAGAACACCGTACTCACCAAACAAAGTGAAGCGTTGATGGCACAAACCAATAAACTGGTAGAAGTAATGGAGACACAGAATCAAATGATACGTTCCATCATCGAGTTACAGCACAACAGCATGGGCATGGATAGAACCCCTGTGCAGGAAGCCCCAGCTCCAATACAGGAAGCGACTTCCGCAGACATTCCTGCTGCAAAAACTCCACAGGAAAAGCTTCGTGCTGTACAGGACGTGATAAGAGATGTTCGTAAGGAAATAAATTCTCCTTCCGGTTCTGTTGTTGACAAGGACATGAGCATCGTTTTGTCAAAGCTGTCTAATATGGCAAATAATCTGGACAAGCAGGAACAGCAGCATAAAAAGTCTTCACCGCAGAAGGGCGTGGAGCAAGGAGCATAAATAATGGGCAAAAGTTTACAACTAAGCTATGACAGAGATGCACTGTGCAAGGCAATCCCTATAGAAGATGTGATTCAGCTGTATGCAGGAATCCGGACAGACCGGCGAGGCAACATTTCATGCCCATCTCCGAACCATGCTGATAAGCACCCTTCCACTAAAATTTTTCATGATTCCAACACTTGCTTTTGTTTCAGCTGCAAAAAAAGTTATGACCCTGTTTCACTTGCATTTGACTACAATCCGAATTTAAGCACTCCGGAATTGTATAAGAAGCTAACCGAAGATTTCGGCATACCACTGGAATCCGTCAGCAATATTCAGCAGGTGCGAGAAGTGGAACAGGCGAACCGTGAAAAGCGGTTTATTGACGTATTTCCACTCAGCGTTTCTGAGTGCAAAAGAATCGGTCTTGATGGTGTTCTCGGTGCAGTGAAGCCAGATGAAAACAGAGAAGATGACGATAAACCGCCAGAAGTTCAGGAACGCTTTCCATCTTTGATGGAACTCTGGAAAACAGAGAAAGCAGCCGTGGAATCTCTTTTAATTGCGAAGTGCGATGATACTTTGGACGACTTGAAAAGTGAATTGGACTGGAAAACAGAACACTTCCTAAGTGTCTATAAGGACTTTACTCCGCACAGTGCAGATTTTCAGGAAGCACAAAGAATCCATGAGGCAGTAGAACGCTATAAATCGACCGACACGCCTGTCAAAGTGAATATGATGTCAAAACATGATGACACATTGTATACAAAATACGCCTTTTTCAAGGACAGTGTTGATGATTTGAAACAGCTCCGTGCTGAAATGTCCAGTGTCCTCAGAATTAAGGAGAAAGTGTTGAGCCAGCAAAAGGAACGGCAAAAGGAACAGTTCAAGGGATTTCACAAAAAGAAAACAACCGTAGAAAGGGACTAAAAACATGAGTGGCTATGCAATAGACAGCAATGGCAATGCTGTTGCTATCAATAATGCAAAGCAAATACAGATGGTACAACCTTTGGAAAATCGCAGGAAGGAGCTGGTGAAATATGTTTATCAGCTCACTCCCCTGCTCCAGAGTGCAGGGTTGAATGTGAATACAAATCAGTTCACTTTGTTATTTTCTCCAAACGGCATACTCGAAAAAATTGTGCTGTTTGCCAAAATACCATTACAGTCTAACAGTCCTTTAGTAAAGCAGGCTTTTGAAGCAAGTACCCATTATGATTATCCGTTTCAAAGCAATCAGCAGAAGGCTTTTCTAAAAAGCATTTATTGCATTCAGGTAAACTACAAACCAACATGGTGGTATGTTAGTGCCGAAGTTATTACGTTAGAACGGAATATCATAGACGGCATTTGGATTTCTGCCAAAAAAGAAGCCTCTATCCCTTATTATGCGTTTCAATCGAAATACCAGCTGAAAAGTGTCGAACAGCCAATCCAGTCGCCGCAGACGTTCTGGTGTATATCTCTTACCGGAGAATCTTTACCAGACAACGTGAACGACCTGTTCCCACTCATGGCACAGATTCCAAGTAAGAGTACGATACTTGCAGATGCAGTATCAAAAGTAAATCAGAACATCGGAATTTCTGCAAAGGATTCCAATAGCAATCAAATCTCCAGCTGTTTAAGGCTGATAAATTCACCTCTGAATGGCAAGATATATCCTTTGTACAAGGAACTGAAACAATTTATTTCCAGAACATATCCGTATGCAGATGATGAACACGGTGCATTTAACATCTCTTACAAAGATGATGCAATCCGCTTCCAGTTGCAGGACGGACGAAAAGCAGAGATATTCGTCAAGGGTAATGCTTTATCTCCTACCTTTGTCTCTGGCGGATACACCGTAAAGGGCGTATCTGCTATGAAAGAAGCAATCGCCAATGGCAACTGCTTCCGTAAGACAACATGGTTTGATACTAAAGCAAGCCCTTATATCCTGCGTAAATCACGAAAAGAAAATAAACCGAAGTAAATCATACGAAATGAAAGAGGGTAACACAATGGCAAATAAAAGTACCGCAGCCGATGAGAAAAAGTCATGGCTGAAAAAAATTCTGGAGAAATTAAAAAAATTGGTTGAGCGAAGCAAAGCTCCCACCTTGTTCCAGAAGTATGAGGAAATCCAGAAGAACCTGAATGAAATGGTAGAACAAAATGAGGTCAGCACAGAAGCTCTGAAAGACTTGTATTCTATCACGGCAGAAATGGAAGGTAAACTCGGCGGCATGGAAGAAGAAGACAAGCAGACGCTTGAAACTGGTCTTAGCGACATAGAACAAAGCATGAAGGAAGAAGTTGCCAAGCATCATACTGAAATCACCGGAGACATTTGCCAAGCTTTGTCTGACGTGTCTGGCTTGGACTATGATGATGTGAAGCAGATGCTTTTCAATTCTGACGCTACACAAATTTTCACTTTCGGCACAGACACCTACATCTCTTTGGAAAAACTCGGTTCTTTCAAGGCAAATGTTGTATTGGAAGAAGATGCAAGAAACGCCTTTGTGCTGTTTGAAAAAGCTGATATTCCGGAAAATGCACAGCAGTATCTCATGGAAAATGATACAGAAAGCACTTTGATTTCCGCACTGAACCAAACATACGCAGAAAAGATGCGGTCTGACCGTGCAGCTGAGCAGGCTACAGAAGGCATGGAAACTACATCGCCATCTGGAAAACAGCCAAGAGAACGAAAAACACGACTTGAAAGATTTCGTGACAAATATGCAAACGGGGCAGAAAATCAAGACACGTTCGTCATCAGCAAGCTGTTTGAGGACAACTCATTCCGTCTGAGATACCCTGATGGAAATATGCTTGTTGTTTCTAAGAAAGCAGAAGGCGAATATCGAACCAGCCTTTATCGTAACACCTCTCCTTCCCTGACAATCAATGGTGCTTCTTCTGAAATTGGTGTCTGGAAAAGCGAAAACGGCAGAATCTCTGCCAACTTTACTTTGCCAAATGAGCCGTCAGTCAGCATCTTGTTCCATTCCGCAGAGATGAAAGAATATCTCCAGACTATCGGTGTGCCGAAGGATATGATTCAGCAGCTGTCTGACAACACATCTAACGGCAAATCGGAACGTGTCAACAAGGCTGATTTTGAGAAGGTGCAGAAATTATATGACACTATCAGAGATTCCTTCGATAACGGCGTAAATCAAATGGGTGAGGTCGTAGCAGACCATTGCCTTTCTATGCACCACCCCACATTTGGCAAGGGACATACCTATATCAATCTCAAACCAGAAGGAGTTTTGAGAGATGTGCTTTCAATTGGATTTGACAGAAATGGTACTCCTACAACTCTGAATTATAAGCCTAATGCCAATGGACGGTTTGAGCCAATATACAATTTGATTACAAATGACTTTGTTGGTGAAGCTGGTGCAAAGCTGTACGGTACAAATCCTGACTTCCACAGAGCTATGCAGCGGATTATCAAAGCAATAGATAAAACCAGTGCATATCAGGCAGCATCTCTGCCGAATCCGAAAGCGGAAGAAATGAAGCGTGCCGGTGATGTGGTGAGCCGTTCTTTCCAGAGCAAAAGTAAATATTCTGCCCTCAATCAGGAACGTATCGGCGTAATGCAGGAATGGTACAAGGCAGCTATCTTAATGGGTGCTGCTACAGAACTCGGAGACACTGCGTTGAGAAATTCTGCAATGCAGATTATGCAGAATGTTGTAGAGGGACACACCGGAAGTCAAAAGGGATTCAAAAACATGGTAGAGCTTATGGAGAAATCCGAAACTTACAAAATGGAGATGGCTCGTTTTCAGGCAAAGGATTTGAAGGAAATCTTTTCACAGGACTGCACACAGGAAATGCGTGGCAGCAAAGATAACAACACTCTTTTTCAGGACGCAATCCGCAATTTGGCTGGCAGAATCGGCGGTGCAGAAGCTATGACTGCTATTGCCGCTGCACAGCACTTTCAGCAGGAACAGGTTGAAAAAGAATTGCAGGCACAGAAACAGGAGCGGAAGCCGAAAAAGAGCTACGGTAAATCAGGAAGTGAGGAAAGAACATAATGCCGGAAATCACACTCGATGAGCTTTTACAGGAAGTGAAAGCAAAGGAAGAAAAGATGGGTGAATCGCCGGACGTTACTGCCAAAATCAATTTGACAGCTACACGACTGGAACAAACGGCACGGTCTGGTTCTGTAAAGATTCTGACAGACTACGATGCAGACGGTATTTGTTCCGCATTCATTATGCAAAGGACAATTCAGAGCATTGCTCCAGACACCCATGTGGAAGTACAGTGCAATGACCGCAGAGGCTCATATGGCGTTTCCAGTGAGATAGAAAGTGATGGTGTTTCAAAGTATATCGTACTGGATATGGGAAGCAACCAGCTCCAGCAGTTACAAGAAACATTAGGTGATGATGTTATTATCATTGACCATCACTTAATAGAAGAACAGATAAACATAGATGCTTTCAATTACAATACACGTCTTTTGAATCCGCATAGTATGTCTTATGAAGAAGGCAACAGTGCAGATTATTGTGCAACAGGGCTTGCATATCGTCTCTATCAGCAAATGCAGGAACGTGTCCAAGAAATGATACATAGCGAAAAGCAAGACAATACTATCGCTATTATGGCAGCAATCGGCACTGCTGCGGATATGGTCGATGTTATGGATATGCGTTCCAACAATCGACAGATTCTGAAAGACGGTGTAGAAAAGATAAATAATGCAGACGAGAAAAACATTGAATATCCGATTGGCTATATGCTTGCTACAGCTGGTATCGGGCAGGACGATGTTACCGCCCATGATGTAGCTTTCAATGTTGGTGCATTCCTGAATGCAGCTTCACGAATGAGTGAAATCCTGCAAGAAAACGGTGCTCAGAGAATGTATGATGCTATCTCCAGCGGAGACAATCCGGCAACTTATCAGCAGATTGATATACTTGCCGAAATCAACAAAGACCGGAAAGCTTACATCAGTGAACTTACCGGTACTGAAAGCTATCGTCAATTCTTAGAAGAACAGAGAAATAGCCCCAACAACATTGCCCTTTATGAATTGCCACAGGATACCCCAGCTGCCTTTGCTGGACTTGTTGCAGGCAAGTTGGCAGAAGCAACGGACAAAGCTATCATCTGTGTCACTTACAGTTCCAGCAGAGAATGCTATACCGGAAGCGGCAGAAATGTTGCATCAAACGAAACTGGCTTGAAAGATTTTTTGGACAGCCTTGATTTAAGCGATAAGATGCAGTACGGCGGTCATACAGACGCTATCGGCATTTCACGACTAGATGATATACGCTTTCTGGAAAGTCGCTTAGAAGCCAATATAAACGCTATGGAACGCAAGTCAGGCGACAGGCTAGTATTGAAAATGTCTCCGCAGGAACTATCCTCTCCTGAGACCTTGGAAAAAATGAAAGCAATCGAACCCCTTGGCACTGGATTAAAGCTTCCACCTATGGAGATAGAGGGGAAAGAACAATATCGAAATGGTTTGTACGTCAAAAAGAATCCGTCATGGAAAAAGGTGCGTATCAAAGCGGACGATACAACATTGAATATTCCAGACTGGTCATACTCCCCTGTCTCTTATCCGCAGGACAGCAAAGGGAACATCAAAATTCTTGCAGAAGTCGGACTGAACTCATTCAATGGGCAGAGCGTTGAACTCACTGCAAAATTTGACCGTTCTTTCCAACAAGAACGCCAGAAGGAACTCCAGCATGATAAACCAGCACCGAAAAAAGGTGCGGAAAGGGAATAAATGATGGGCAGTTATATTGATAAAAAAACCAGAGAAGCTATGGCGAATGAACCGTCAATGCAGGAAGTTGCTGACGCTGCATTGAAAAAGGCTGATGCCTTGATGCACGACTTGCAAGAAATCAACCTTGACGTTTACATAGACAAAAAAGGAGCTGAACAGCATAGCAAGGCAAAAGTATCTGTTCGCCAGAGTATGATGCGTGATGATAATGGAAAGTACACCATTCCAGAAATACACAAAGATGGTTCTCCAGCATACGTTTATGAAATCGGTATTATGCACGGTAATGAAACAGTCGCCCTTACCGGAAAAGATACAAATGATTGTAATTATATTGGTGTCCGGAAATGGGATAATGAAGCTCCAAATAAAAAAGGTACGACTGGAAATATGACCTATTTCAGAGAAGCAGATATTTCCGGTGCAGACTTAAAGCCTACTACGAAAGCTGTTGCTGCTTATGCCAGAGAATCCGGCTTTGTAAAGGAAACGGTTTGGAAGCAGCGAAAGCAGGAACATTCTTCTCCAGAAACACCAAAGGCAACTCAGCCGCAAAAGTCCTCTCCTGCTCCAAAGGAACTTTCAATGCAGGAAAGAGCAGAAAATGTAAACGATTTTCTTCGTGCAAAAACTCCAAAAATGATTGTTCAGGGGCGGCTTGTTTCTGACGGTACAGCAGAATATCGTAATGACGAACATCACGGCGAACGGATTCTTATGGTAAGCAGAAGCTGCAATGCGGCTGTAACAGTCAGAGATACTGAACATGGTGCATCTGTTGAAATCGGAGTTCGTAATAAGGACGGCAACATTGAACGCTTCTCCGGCAATACAAATTGGGACATAGATAAGTATATTGCCGACAGCACATTTGCCACCGCTATAAAGAACGTAAAAGCTGAAATTGATAAGTCACATGGTCTGACACCGGAACATGGTTCTACCAGACCAAAAAGTAACATCGAAAGATAAGAGAATCGTATTAAAGAAACGAAGCCCTGCTCCAGACGGAGCAAGGCTTTTTTGTTTATATCGCATCTAACACATTGACCGCTTCTTCATACTGGTCGTTTGTCAAATGAATATAGATATTGTAAGTGGTTGTGACACTGGAGTGACCCAGCAATTTTGAAACCACTTTTATATCAATCTTCTTTGCCAGTAGCAAACTGCCAAATGTATGTCTTAATTCATGTGTTGTCAGCATTGGCAAATTTCCTGCCTTGCACACCTGCTGCAAATGATACCGAATTATCTCTCGCTCAGGAAGATTTCCATTGCTTTGTACAAAAACATACTCCGAACTTTTTACTTTTCGGAAGTAAGCAATCAATTCCCTTGCCTGCCTGTCAAGCGGTATCTTACGAATACTACATTCTGTTTTTGGTGTTTTCAGAACAAAATCGCTGCCGATTGTATTAAACTTATCATCATATTCGTTTATACGGATTCTGTTGTGATTGATAAATATTGCGTCATTTCTTACATCGCACCATCGAAGCCCCATCAGCTCTCCGACACGAACACCGGTATGTGCGATAAACAATAACATCAATCTCGTATTTGTAACTTCTTCATACGATTTTCCTTTCATTATGGTGTTTGTAAATATTCGCATTTCTTCCTCGTCAAAAAAGACGTGTTCTTTCTGCTCCAAAAACATATTCTTCTTCAATGTCAATTTCGACACTGGATTTATTGTCATTAGTTTCTCTGTAACCGCCAGCTCGAACATCTCCAGAAGAACCTGTTTTATTCTCTTTGCAGTTCCATACCGAATACTCTTTTTATACCCAAGGAAAAAGTCCATCAACATTTTTGTCGTAATGCACGTCACTGGTTTGTTGACAAAATCGTACTCAGAACCTTTTAATGTTGTGATATAACTTACATAAGTATCATACGTTGCAAGTCCTGTCGTATCTCTTATTTTTGTCAAAAAATGCTTGTAATATTCCAGCACTGTTGTTCTTGTCAGCAGCCGGATTCCATTTTCTTCTCGATATGTCTGATATGCTTTGAAACGTTCCAAACAAATCGCTTTTGTTTTTCCGGTAAACGATTTTCTCCCCTCTGGGAATGTATACCGATATGTATACAATTTCTTTGTACTAGAAAAATTCCATGACCCCTCTCCGTTTGCTCTTTTACCCATACATCTCCTGTTCCGTTGGCTTATATACTGGATTTGGTAGACCAAAATGGTATACCAACGGGTATGCCAACCCTAATAAATCCCAATAAACGTTGTCATGTAATAACGGTCGTTGTTACCACACTACAGATGTTATCACCTACTATATGTCTTGTCAAGAGAATTGCCAAAAAAGCAAGTAAAATCAAGGCTTAAAATAAAATAAAAGAGACAATCACCGAACGATTGCCTCTTTTGGAGAAGGTATTTTTGTTACTTATGGGGTGTAGCAAAAACTATATAATGTATTGGGGTTTACGAGTGTTAGTATAACAGCGGGGTCTACTAAAGTGTGCATAAACTTACTATCTTTTCCAAAAAGTTTTTGTGCATTTTTGCTTGGCACAAGAAAACAGCTATCAAATTCCATAAAAAATACGGATATGATAGCTGTTTTTTGTTATTTTGTATCAAACAATGCTTCAAACTCCTCGCGGGTGATACGCTCTTTGTCCATCAGGATCTCGGCAGATGCATGAAGCACATCCATATGCTCCTCAATGATCGCGCGTGCCTTGTCATAGCAGTCCTGAATGATCTTACGCACTTCCTTGTCAATATCCCGTGCCGTCTCCTCGCTGTAGGTACGGCTCGTATGTCCAAAGTCGTTTCCGATGAACACCTCGTCGCTGTCGGCATAGTTGATCATACCGATCGCCTCGGAGAAACCATACTTTGTCACCATGTCTCTCGCCGTTGCTGTCGCTGTCTTGATATCCTGCGAAGCACCTGTGGTGATATCGTCAAAGATCAATGACTCTGCGATACGACCGCCAAGACTTACCATAATATCCTGCAGCATCTTGCCGCGGGTATTAAACATCTCATCCTTATCGGGCAGCGGCATCGTATAACCTGCTGCGCCCTGTCCGGTTGGGATCACAGACACCATATGCACCGGACCGACATCCGGAAGCACATGGAACAGGATCGCATGCCCGGACTCGTGATATGCGGTGATCCGCTTATCCTTCTCGGAAATAATCTTACTCTTCTTCTCGGTGCCGATCCCAACCTTAATGAAGGAGCGGTCGATATCTGCCTGTGTAATGCAAGGACGTCCCTCTCTTGCACAGGCGATTGCGGACTCGTTCATCAGATTCTCCAGATCTGCTCCGGTAAATCCAACCGTAGTGCGTGCCACCTTCTCAAGATCCACATCGTCGCTGAGCGGCTTGCCCTTTGCATGAACCTCAAGAATCTCCTCACGTCCTCTGACATCCGGTCTGCCAACTGCCACACGGCGGTCGAAACGACCCGGACGCAGGATCGCAGGATCCAGAATATCCACACGGTTCGTGGCTGCCATTACAATGATTCCTTCATTGATACCGAAACCATCCATCTCAACCAACATCTGGTTCAATGTCTGCTCTCTCTCGTCGTGACCACCGCCAAGACCGGTTCCTCGCTTTCTTGCCACTGCATCTATCTCATCAATAAATACGATACAGGGTGCGTTCTTCTTAGCTTCCGCAAACATATCCCTCACACGGGATGCTCCGACTCCGACAAACATCTCGACGAAATCAGAACCGGACAGGCTGAAGAATGGTACTCCGGCCTCTCCGGCCACTGCCTTTGCAAGCAGCGTCTTACCGGTTCCCGGAGGTCCCACAAGGATAATTCCCTTTGGAATGCGGGCTCCAAGCTGTGTATACTTGGATGGATCTGCCAGGAAATCGACGATCTCCTCCAGCTCCTCCTTCTCTTCCTTGAGTCCTGCTACATCCTTAAAATGCTTTGCATTTGGATCATCCGGATCGATCCTCTGTGCACGGCTCTTGCCAAAGTTCATCATCTTGGCATTGCTGCCTCCCTGACCTGCTGTCTGCGCAGACAGAAATGAAAACAAGAAGAAAATAGCAATGATGCCTAAAAGATACGGAAGCAGTGTCGTGATGATCCAGGATGGTTTCTGCACATCCTTCATCACATACTTATCTGCCAGCTTACTGTCCTTGCTCCGGATCAGCTTCTCAACCTCTGTTACATCGGATACATAAAAATTCTGTGTAGAACCGTCCTTCTTGCGGACGTCGACCTCGCCGGTCGGCACCTCCTCATTCGGAAGGATTGCCACGGAGGTGACATTTCCATCCTCCAGATCCTGAGTGAAGTTCACAATATTGTAGGACTTTTGTCCACCCGAATCCAAAGTTCCCGAAACATAGACGGCCGCTGCAATAATCACCAGAATCAGCAGATAAAAGCCGATTCCTGTTCTCATCTGTTGCCTCATGAATGTCTCCTTACCTGATATTTATTTCATAAGAAATGCCCTGACGGGCATTTCCTGCGATGGGCTGTTATTCCTCAACAAACTCCAGTGTGCCGACATACGGAAGATTTCTGTACTTCTGTGCATAATCCAGTCCATATCCGACTACAAACTCATCCGGGATGGCAAATCCGGTATAATCTGCCTCCATCTCAACCTCCCTGCGATCCGGCTTATTTAAAAGTGTGCAGATCTTAAAGCTCTTTGGCTTACGTTCTAACAGCATCGGCTTAAGCATGGAAAGTGTGTAACCGGTATCAATGATGTCCTCGATCAGCAGACAGTCGACGCCCTGGATAGACTGCTCAAGATCCTTCTTGATCGTCAGCTTGCCGGAGCTTGATGTGCTGTTGCCGTAGCTGGACACAGACATGAAATCCAGTGTCACCGGCATCTTCAGATGCTTTGCCAGTTCACAGGAAAAAAATACGCTTCCCTTCAAAATACAGATCAGACGGAGCGGTGTCATTCCATACTCCTCATTGATCTGGTCTGCTAACTCTTTAATCCTGTTCTCCACCTGCTCCCGGGAGAACATTACATGTACTATTTCTTTCATCTTTTTTCTCGCTCTCAGTAATCATATTAATGCACAGTATCTCTTCTGTCCTGTCCGAAATATAATACCCGGCACTGACACGATCAAGTGCGGGAACCCATAAAACATGGCTTCCCTCCGCCAGGATCCATATCTGCTTTCTTTTGTCTCTGGGAATATGCCGGTCGATCAGAAGCCGGTTCAACGGCTTTCTTAAAGTTCCCTGCTCATCCAGCCACAAAAAATCACCTTCTGCAGGATGACGAAATTCAAGCATACCACATATTTTAGCATAATCAAACCATTTCGTACAGTTATTTTTCGGTATTTTTCTTTCGTTATGTTCAAATGCCGTCAAAAAATTCTCCCGCCGTAAAAGAAATGTTCTCGAAGCGCCATCCATCCCGGTAAGAACAACGCTTACCGGCTTTTTCTGTTCCTTCTGCCAGCACAACTTCTGCGTGTCAGCAGATTGCCCTCCGGATTCCACCATAGCGTCTACGCTCCGATCCTTTTGTCGGATCCACAGACGGTCATAGTCTCTCCCCGCCACAAGTCCGTACGGAAGATCCAGACGCTTTCCGGTTTCTCCCTGCACCAGCTCAAGCAGTGCCTCCATATGGCGGTTTGAAATATCCCGGCTTCTTCCTGCCGCTTCGGTGATCATCCAATGCGCCCATTCCCTCTGCAGTGCCGCCGGAAGCTTTTGCACTTCTCCGACACGGGCAGTGAGCCGTCCATCCTCCGTAACATCCTGTCCTGTTGTCTCCATCATAAGCTCCGGAAGACGCTTTGTTAATTCCTCCTCCAGAAATGACTGTACCTCCTGCATCTGCTGTGCCGTTCTCGCCAGATGCGCCGACGCACCGCTGTTGATGCTCTCCTCGAGCATCGGCAGAATAGTCAGTCGTATCTTATTGCGACTGCAGTCCTCCTCCTGATTGGTACTGTCCTCACACCAGGACTGTCCGCACTGTCCCAATTCACGGACAATGTCTCTGTGCCGCAGGAAAAGCAGCGGACGGATGTAGATTCCATGACGAGACCGCATGCCTCCCATACCGCGCACGCCGCTTCCACGCAGCATCTGAAAAAGAACCGTCTCCGCCTGGTCATCCTGATGATGCGCCACTGCCACGCGGTCAAAGTCTTCTCTTTCCACCAATTCTTCGATGCACTGATAACGGTACTTTCTGGCTGCCTCCTCCAGAGAACATTTCTGCTCCTGTCCCATTTTAGGGACATCTCCACTGCATACATGAAGCTTAAGCCCCTGCTGTGCGGCAAAGCTACGACAGAATGCCTCATCACGCCCAGCCTCCTCTCCGCGGATCTGGTGATTTACATGAAGAAGCTCCAGGGCAAAGTCCCATTCTTTGGACAGTTCCTGTAGGGCAAGTGTCAGATACACCGAATCTGCCCCACCCGAAAATGCCACAAGAACACGTTGCCCTGATTGGAGTAATTTATTTTTGCCACAAAACGCTTTCATCTCATGGTACGATTCCAGTTTCATGCTTTGCTTTATCTCCTTTATGACAGTCGGATCTGTCTGTTTTTGTAGGATGGTACACAGGCATTCTCGCGCGTTCTCTCCCAGATTGCTGCAACCACAACGCTCATATCGTCACGCACGCGTCCGTCATCCTGACGAACCGCCTCCTCTACAATATATTCTGCAAGCTCCTGAGGGTTCACGATCCGTGTCTGCTGCAAAAGCTTCTCTAACTGCGCCTCTCTCCCCTCAAAAGCATCCACGATACCATCCGTCATCATTATAACATAATCTCCGGAATATATCTCCGTCTTTTGGAAATAGGGCTCAGCATCCTGATATACTCCCACCGGCAGAGCCTGTCCCTCAATCCTCTCCACATGATCTCCCCGCCGCAGCCAGGTTGCCGCCGCACCGTTTTTCATAAACTGGCAGCTACCCTGATACAGATCTAAAACGACCACATCCGCCGTGGCAAAGCGTGTCTGAACTGCCTCCGGCATATACAGCGAATTGATGAGCTTGAGTGCGGAAATCTTGGAAAAGCCCGCCTCTGTCATCTGCTCAAGCAGCTCGATCACGACCTGACTTTCCCCTAGCGCGCCCTCTCCGCTTCCCATGCCGTCCGAAAGTGCCAGCAGAAGTTCTCCGTTTGGCAGAGACAGACACGAAAAGCTGTCCCCGGACACCTCCTCACCTTCCTTTCTGCGCCGCCCCACACCGGTCACGGCTAAAAGCGGCGTATCCTCCACAAATATCATTTCCGTCTCTTCCTTCGGAATCACATTATGACTCTCCCTGGACGGCATAAATGACTTACCGAAAAGCTCGGACAATACCTGTGCGGTCTCCCTTGCGGTCACCAGCCGCCCCTTTGTCGTCTTTGCCTGCATCCGTATTTCGATGTGATCTCTTTTATCGCGGCAGATCATCATATCATTTACTCTGACCCGAAGATTTCCCAGTTCTCTTTTGATAACATTTTCCATCTCCGCCGGGACTTCACCGGCATGGCACATATCCCCCGCCAGTCCCGCAAAAAGCTCTCCCACCTGTTCCATCTGCCCTGCCAGCACACGCCGGTTCTGCGCAAGCTGGTTTTGAAAACTCATCACCGTCCGTGCCATCCGAAGCCCCTGATTGGCTTCCATCAGAAACCAGTCCGGATGAATACATTCCTCCACAAACTCCGCCGGCATCTGGTCGATCCTAAGCATCCCCTGCTCCTGCATCTCCATCAAATGCGACACGACCTCCGGACGGTTGACCGCAACCTGTCCCATACAACACTCTCTGTGGCTGCATTTATCGCACACCTGCTCTGCCATTTCCTTCATCAGCAAACGCACATCCCGGCGGTTTACGCTCTTTTTCTCCACACTCTGCTTCTGCAGCACATGGGACAGCTCCCGGAAGGAATCGGCAAAATCCTCCAGCTTGTGTTTCATCGGATGATCCGCATACCGCTCTTCCTCCGTGCTGTACAGGTGCAGCGGAAGACGCAGACGACGCAGCAGCTTGTCCGGCAGCAATGCCAGAAGCACACTGTCAATGACCATTGCCTTGACAACGCCAAGCCCAAGCATTTCACTGTTCAGTGTGATCCCGATTCCAAAGGCGCAGCAAAGGTATGCCGACAGACTCCACATCTTCCCCTTGTCACGGAAAACTGCTGCCGCCATACCAAGCAGACACAGGCTTCCTATGATCCCCACATCCGTCCCTGTCATTGTCAGCAGGATCCCGCCTGCTGCTCCCGCCACGGCTCCGATACCGATCCCATATTGATAGCCCGCAAACGGAATTATCAGAAATACCGCCAGCTCCGTCAATGAAATATCCGAGATCATCATCTCCGGGATTCCATACATGGCAAGCATGCCGATCAGAATCAGGCTAAGGACCTCCTCCTGACACGCCTGCCTGCCGCGGCGATAATGAAGCAGATACCTCTGTCCCTCCGCAAACACTCTCGCCAGCGCAACGACAAGCACCGGCTCCAGCACAGTAAATAAAATATCTTTCCACTGCCAGGGCAGGATCGTATACTGCGTCACCGACAAGATCGCCAGTGTTGCCGCCATCAGACCGGATGACTGCCAGATATTCATTTTGATCTTCTGTTTTCTCATCAGCCTCTGTGCAAATATAACGCCCACCATCGCCACACTGTAGCGAAGCACCGCCTCAAGAGACAGCGCCGACAACATACCGAGCCCCACTGAAGCAAGCAGTGGCAGGACACCTCCGCCCTGAACAAGCCCCGCAGCAAAAAACGCCGCTCCCGCAGGATTTCTTTCTAACAGGACAACCCTGCCGATCAGAAAGCCAAACAACAATTGTACCAACATCCTTTTTTGCAACTTTTTCATGACACAACCCCCTCTTTGTTCGTCAGTGCCACAAAGTATAGAAAAGAATTTTTGAAATTTTTGTCAAAATCAGGACACGCCGGCAAAAAATTTTTTCGACAAATTATCCGTAAGGCTGTGACCAAAAAAAGAGCTTCGCAATTATTTGCGAAACTCTTCGTCTTACTTGTCGTTTGGTTCAAATATGATCTCATTCGGATATACGAGACCCAGCTTGTCGCGGGCAACCTCCTCGGTATACTCCTTCGTCTTAACATAAGACTCATAATCCTTAATCTCCGCTTTCTCTTCCTTCAGCTTCTTCTTTTCCTTTTTCAGTTCGGAAATCTGTGCCGAATACTTTGCGGACTCTGCCTTCAGAGAAACCGTCTTATACGTGAAGGATCCACAAAGGACACAGCATAAAACCATCACTCCGGCAACGGTAAACGGACTAAGCTTTTTTCTACGTTTTGATCGTGCCATATAATTATCAACTCCCCATACGATCGCCTGCATCCCGTCCCCCAACGAAACACATTGATCAGCTCCTCTTAAACATCCAATATCTGGTACATCCGATCAACGACAAACACCAGATATAGTGTTCAAATAAAATGTCAGTGAAACTTGCTCCGAATGCCCGATTTCTCTAGCCTCTGCTATACGGGCTGGTTATTTTACTATACAACATTTTTCCTAATTTCGCAACCCTGAATCCTATTTTTTTATTATATTTCACCAATAATCGATGCATCCCGGCGCGCAGCGGAATGCTTATCCCGCTCTCATACAAAACACCTCCGGTAAGCATCCCTAGAATCCCGTACCAGCGCGGCACGCCGTCGATCATCTGAAAGAAAAGCACAAAGACCGGTATGCCAAGCAGACTCCAATATAACAGGTCTTCGATCCAGACCCACAGCCTGCCGTGAGGGATCATCCACCGCCACAGCCGCAGAATGTCATACCCAAACATCATAAACATTCCTGCACAGATCGTCGTGATCTGAAAATAAATCTGTTCCCGAATTATCTGACTCACTGAAACATTCTCCCGAAAAATGATGATGTTTTTTTCTCCGGATCATTCTTATCCGAATACGCAAAGCTGTCGATACGTCCATCCACATCAACCTCGCCTTTTTCCAGCGACAGCCTGTTTACATGAAGTTCGTCCCCCTTAATAAGAAGAATCCCCTGTTCGGTCTCCAGATACACCTCTCTGGCATCAAAGGACAGGACATCGCGCACCCCCGACATCACTGCTGTTTTCCTGCCGTTCAGATAAACCTTATGTACACCTCTGTTTTCTCTTTCTTCCATAACTACTCCCCATTTCTTCTAGGTAATAAATAACGCCTGCATACCAAATATATATGCAGGCGTCTTTTACTTTATTCTATTACAGGACACGATAAAGCTCTTTCGCTTCGTCCTTCTTGTAGGTCTCCTCAACACTGAGAACCTCCACCTTCACCACCTTATCGCCAAAGGTGATCTCAATGATATCGCCCACCTTTACGTTAAGGGATGCCTTTGCTGTCTTTCCGTTGACCCGGATTCGTCCGGCATCACATGCTTCATTGGCAACCGGTCGTCTTTTGATCAGACGGGAAACCTTTAAATACTTATCTAACCTCATAATACCCCTCATTTCTATGATCTAAGTGACAAAATAAGCATTTTGCCATAAATTGAAAAAAGGCTGCCATAAATGGCAGCCCAAAGAATATCCTGTTTCACAAAAAATTACTCGTTCACAGCATCCTTTAAAGCCTTACCAGCCTTAAACTTAGGAGCGTTTGAAGCTGCGATCTTGATTGTCTCTTTTGTAAGTGGGTTTCTACCCTCTCTAGCTGCTCTGTGCTGTACCTCGAATGTACCAAAGCCTACTAACTGAATCTTCTCGCCCTTCTTTAACTCATCTGTAACAGTGTCGATGAATGCCTTTAAAGCCTTCTCTGAATCCTTCTTAGAAAGCTCAGCCTTCTCTGCGATAGCTGCAACCAATTCTGTCTTGTTCATGGATAAACTCCTCCTCAATAAAAATTTCCGTAAAAACTTACAAGTCTATTTATACCCTTATTCCCCCTGTTTGTCAAGGTTTTTCACGAATTCTTTCCATTTTGTCCGCACTTTTAGACATTCTACGATTGTAGTGTCTATTTTTTCTGAAGCAACGACGAAATTCAACCGTTTTTCCGGCTTTCACTGCCTTCCATGCACGATTCGCTTTATATGTAGAAACTATTCTCTTCGTTAATACTCATATCCTCTTAACATGCTTCTGAAATCCGGCTCCATCCAGAAGAAGAGCTCCGTGATCTTGTCATTATGTTTCGGTGGCTGAAACGACTCACAGCTTCCTAACAGCGTCAGATCCTTCGGGCGTTTTCTTTTGGATCTCTCGACGATCTTCGCCTTATATCTCCGGGAATCCTTCCCCTTAGAGAAGCAGACCGGTCTTGCTTTCTTAAAATCTTCGATGCTCTGCGGCTTGTCCTTTGCCATGAAAAAGTACGCCTCCGCAACTTCATCGTCCACTCCTCTTACATTCCAGTCCTGTTGAAACAGGCGGTCAACATAAAACATGGCATACCATCCGAGATACTTTTCGTATCCTTCAACCTCCTGCTTCACCTCAAAATAATATACCTCTCCCTGTTTCCAGCCTGTCACATATGGTTTATGCACCGGAACCTTCTTTCTCTCCGGCATGGGGCTTTCCAGCTCTGCCTTCAGTTTATCGAGCACCCTGCTTCTTTCTTTGCGGATCTTTTCCGACTCCCATCGTTCTGAAATCCGGTCTTCTTCCAGCATCTCTAATGCCTTAACCTTAAAGGACTCCGTCAGCCGTCCCTTTTTCCACAGGGTGTCCGCCAGTGCCAGATAAATGTCATATTTGCAGTCAATATCTTCCAGCTCATACTGATACTCTGACAAGATTTCCCGCAGTGCCGTTTCATCATCCTTGCCGGCTTTCAGTTTGCCGATGTAATCATCCTTCACATCCGCACTCATATCATTCTGATATAATCCTGTCGACCATGTTCCCATAGTAGATACCTCCAAATAAACAGGCAGATGTTATTCCAGGTGTTAAAATCTCTTCATCAAAACCTTTTTATCCTCTGCCGAAACATTCATAGCCTCCATCGCCTGTTCTGCAGAAAGTTTCATATTCTCCATCAACCCTTTGATTGACTCAGACAACACCTCTATCCGTTCCCTGTCAATTCTTTCTTCCATTGCCTTGCACATTTGACTTCGACCTCCTTCCGTTTCTTTGAAATGCCTAACCGGCTTTTGCAACGCTTCATAAAACATATCGATTGCACTGGTACATCGAAAATCATGCATCAATCTACCAACCGGATCATTATCATTTTTATAGCTGCCATTTACATATATGATATGCGATCCATCATTAAACAGCGTTCCCGTTTCCTGAACGGTTCTTTCGATATGATACATTGGTAATCCCTGTCCCATAAAGTCATTTTCTGTAATAAAAATAACGTATGAATCATGGATTTCTTTAAACTTCTGTTTTATCTTTAGCATTCTCGTATCAAGCATACTACTATGAAACCTTGCCCGATGAACATCTGCTCCTGCATCTGCACGCTGTACCTCTATGTTATAAATTTTTCCGTCCGCATCCTGCGCATAAATATCAAGCTCAATCGTTCTTCCACCAGTCACCGGACTTTTATATTCTCTCTGTGCCGTCACCTCAAGCACCTTCATGTCATTTCGACCTAAAATAATATTCAGGACCAGCTCTGTCGCTTCTATATTGCGATCAAATACCATCGTCATAAAATCATCATCCAGCAAACGAAAGCCCGCAAGCATCTTTAGATTTTCTTTCATTTTTTCTTTATTATGTGCCATCTTCTCCCCCCTTATATGATTATACTAATTCAATTTTATTATAAGCTCTCCCCCCTGATAACTCAACACCTTTCCCTTATTGAATATCAAATTATTTTTATTTTTTTCGGCTTTCCGCTTATAAAATTCCGTTTATACATCTTTGCTTTCAGATATCTTTTTACCGTATATCGAAATACAAGCCCATCACCTTCCGGCAATGAGCTTATCTCTACTGCTCCAGTTGTCTTCCCAGAAATCCTGCTGCCACATGCGCCAGCTTTCTCTCCGCCTCGCCGAGCGTTTCCTTCCGGCTCCGGGTAAAAATCACCACCGCCCCCACCGCGTCTCCTTCGGAAATGATCGGACAGATCACCTCCCACGCAAATGGTTCCTCCTCATCACAGATCATGCGGTATTCCCTGCTTTCCCCGGACGCCACAGTGATCTCTCTCCGGTCGATCATCTGCTCCATGTCTTTGCTGACTGCTTTATCCATCATCTCCTTGCGGGCGGCTGCCGACGCGGCGATCACCTGCTCCCTGTCTGTCACGACCACCTGATAGCCTGTGGTCTGCGCCAGCGAATCTGCATACTGCTGCGCAAATATTCCCATATCTCCCATCAGGGAATATTTCTTTAAAATGACCTCACCCTCTCTGTCCGTATATATCTCCAACGGATCTCCCACACGGATCCGCAATGTCCGGCGGATCTCCTTGGGAATGACGACGCGTCCAAGATCGTCAATTCTCCGCACAATTCCTGTAGCTTTCATATCAAAAAAATCCTCCTTGTTTCCATCATATTTTCCATAATTATGCTGTATGGGTAGTATGTGGAAATCAAGGAGAATTATGCATTGAACTTCATATGCAACCTTCCGGTTTCAAAATCGGTATTTTTTTCATTTTTTGAAAGTGAGCATGTATTCTATTCCCGCGTCTTTTCAATTTCAGGCTGGAAATCGCGGATATCCTTTGCAATCTCGCCACTTAACATGAGCATGCAGATTAAGTTTGGAATCGCCATCAGCGCATTGGCAATATCCGAAAAGTTCCACACAAGACTGAGCGTCTGCGTACAGCCAAAATAGGCGATCAACGAAAACACCACTCTATATACCATATTGTATTTATGTGTTCCGAGAAGATACTCGAATGCTTTCTCACCATGATATTCCCAGCCAAGGATCGTGGAAAATGCAAACAATGTAATACCGATCGTAACGAGCCAGCCACCGCCGGAGCCAAGCACCGTCTGAAATGCGGCAATCGTTATGTCGGAGCCGGTCAGAAGCGCGCCGTCTGCATCCGTCATACCAAGCACACCGGAGGAGGCAATTGCCAGTCCTGTGATCGTGCAGACAACAATGGTATCCCAGAAGGTTCCCGTCATATTGATGTACCCCTGACGCACCGGATTGTCGGTTGTAGCCGCAGCTGCGGTAATTGCTGCCGAACCCATGCCGGCTTCGTTGGAAAATACACCACGCGCAACACCGTATCGCATCGCATTCATCATGGAAGCAACGATCGTTCCGCAAAGTCCGCCGCCCACTGCCTTCACCGAAAATGCCATCTTAAAGATCATGGCAACGCCTGCCGGCAAATTTGCAATATTTCCTATAATAACAATAACACCACAGATCACATAGAAAATTGCCATAACCGGAACAACTACAGACGATACCTTTGAGATCGACTTAATTCCACCGACAATGATCAGAAGAGAAAGCACGGTGATCACAATTCCGGTAACTCCGGTCGGCACATGAAACGTTGCTTTGATCGCTCCCGAAATGGAATTTCCCTGTGTCATATTTCCGATACCAAACGATGCGATCACGGCAAATAATGCAAAGAACCATGCAAGAACGGCACCAAGCTTCTTATTCTTCAGTCCTTTTTTCATCGTGTACATAGGACCGCCGCTCATCTCCCCCTTCTCATTCACTTCACGGTATTTGATCGCAAGCATACATTCACTAAACTTGGAGGTCAGTCCGAATGCAGCCGAGATCCACATCCACACAAGTGCTCCCGGTCCGCCGGAAACCATTGCCGTTGCAACTCCGACAATATTTCCGGTTCCGATCGTTGCCGCAAGTGCCGTTGTCAGCGCCGAAAACGGAGAAACATCGCCCTCGCCGCGGCTCTTCGTGCGTGCCTCCTTACTCAGGGTGCTCTTCAATGCATACCCTAAATTTCTCCATGTTAAAAATCGCGTCCGGAAGGTTAGGAAAATTCCTGTTCCCACAAGAAGAACCAGCATCACCGGTCCCCAGACAAAGTCATCCACCTTTGAAACAATTTCTGCAAATCTCTCCATACGTTATTCCTCACTTTTCTTAAATATGTAGTACCTACAAAATACAAAAAGAGCGACGTTTGAACAACATCGCTCTTAAATCATATGAAACATTTATTAAATTATGCATAGGGTACTCTATTTTGCAGAAAATGTCAAGTTTATTCTCTGGAATTTATAAAATCAAGTCATACAGTTTCATTTTTTTCGCATGATAAATGACGCATCTTTGGCACCGGTCATTGCTCTTTTGCCGTCCTCATGCTATACTGATATCTCACGGGTAATTCAACAATTACATAGTTATAATGAGACAGATTTTTCTGCTGTGCAGCAGTTTTTGCAAACAGAAATATATTTTTGTTTCTCTCAAATAAGGAGGATTGTATGAAATCACACAAGAAGAAAAGAAGTTCCTTTTCCGGCAAGATCGGATTTGTTCTATCCGCAGCCGGTGCATCCGTCGGACTGGGTAATATCTGGCGTTTCCCATATCTGGCAGCCAAATACGGCGGCGGTATTTTCCTATTAATTTATATTTTGCTGGCACTGACCTTCGGTTACACGATGATCATGGCGGAGACCTCTCTGGGACGAATGACGCAGAAAAGTCCGGTCGGCGCATTCCACAGCTTCGGTAAATCCGGCTGGTTTTCATTCGGCGGCTGGATCAATGCGATCATTCCGCTTCTGATCGTCCCTTATTATTCCGTGATCGGCGGATGGGTCATCAAGTATCTCATAGAATATATCCGTGGAAACGGCAGTAAACTCGCATCGGATAATTATTTCTCCGGATTTATTTCCGATGGCGTGTCTACAGAGCTTTGCTTTGCTATATTTGCCCTGATCACAATTGCGATCATCTATGCGGGTGTGCGTAACGGTATTGAGCGCGTTTCCAAATTCATGATGCCGATCCTCGTTGTTCTGTCGTTGATCATCACGGTTTATTCCGTGACCAGACCGGGTGCATTAAAGGGTGTTAAGTTTTTTATCGTTCCGAATCTGAAGGATTTCTCCTGGATGACCGTTGTCGCCGCGATGGGACAGATGTTTTATTCCCTCTCCATTGCGATGGGTATCCTCGTCACCTTCGGATCCTATATGAAGAGGGACGTATCGATTGAAGATTCCACACAGAATGTGGAGGTATTTGATACCGCGATCGCGATCATGGCCGGTCTGATGATCATTCCTGCAGTGTTCGCATTTTCCGGCGGCGACTCTGCAACACTGCAGTCCGGTCCGTCTTTGATGTTTATCACGATTCCAAAAATGTTTGACAGCATGGGCTTTGGTACAGCAGTCGGTATTCTTTTCTTCACACTCGTTTTGTTTGCCGCACTGACAAGCTCCATCGCATTGACGGAAAGTGCTGTTTCTACCTTTGAGGATGAGCTTGGATGGAACCGCCGGAAGTCGACGATTCTTGCCGGTGTGATCATTCTGATCCTCGGAAGCCTTTCCTCTCTCGGCTATGGTCCGCTCGCCGGCATCAAGCTGATCGGCATGCAGTTCCTGGATTTCTTTGATTTCCTGACAAACTCTGTAATGATGCCGATCGCCGCATTTGCAACATGTCTGCTTGTCTCCAGAGTGATCGGTGTAAAACGTATTGAGGAGGAGGTTACACAGGAGGGAATGCCTTTCCGACGCAAGAGGATTTTCTACTTTATGATCAAATATCTCTGTCCGATCTTCGCAGTGATCATTCTGATCAGCTCCGTTGCCAATGCGCTCGGATGGATCTCTATTTAAACCATGGCAAAGCACTATGATAAATATACTATTGTTTTATCTTTTTACGAGGTGATAAAATGCAGGAAACATTACAGATAACTGCCCGGGAAGCAGTCGAAAGACTTCTTGCGGGCAACCAGAAATACATAGACGCCAAGTGTGGCATCGGTGACATTTCAAAAGAGATAAGACAGCGGACATCTCAGCACGGACAGGCTCCTTATGCGATCATTGTCACCTGCTCTGATTCGCGTGTCATTCCGGAGAATATCTTTTCTGCGGGTATCGGTGAGCTTTTCGTGATCCGTCTTGCAGGCAATGTCATCGATGATCACCAGCTTGGAAGCATTGAATACGCCGCCGGACATCTCGGCTGCCGCCTGATCCTTGTCATGGGGCATACACACTGCGGTGCTGTGGAGGCCGCGATGAATGGCAATCAGAAAAATTACATCAAATTCATTACAGACGAGATCCGTCTTGCCATCGGCGATGAGACCGATGCCACAAAGGCATGCGAGCTCAATGTGGCACACAGCATTCACATCATCGAGGACAGCCTGGAGATCCACCACATGGAGGAGGATTCCGGTCTTCGTGTCATAGGAGCCATTTACGATATCGAATCCGGCGAAGTGCGTTTGTTATAGATAACAGGAGAAACTTCGTGATGATCTTTCGATCCTTCCGCAGAAGGATACCGTTCTTAAACTCAACGATATCATCGTTGTTCGCAGCACACCGGAGAATTGAACGATATCATAATCATGAAAATATACCGGAAACCGGGGCGATCTCATAGCCGCACAAAACACACCGGAATCCCAATCTACATCCATGCCGGCAGATATGTCCGCAAATGCTTCCATGCATTATCTGCTGCCACGGCAAACGCAAAGGTCACAAGAAAAATTCCAACCGTATACAGCGGTATCCCGATCCATCCCGGTACATCGAGCGGTTCTAATTCTTCCTTTACAATATCCAGAAAAATAATATGTGACAGATATATCGTAAAGGAATGACGTGAGATCATCTGCATGATAGATTTCTGCGCCTCGGTAAATGCGATCTTCCCATGCTCTATGATCCCTATAAATACTCCCAGAGAACAGATCGCGATCAGAGGATTACGGTACTGAAAATATATTTCTTCATGATCCCCTGTCGTAAAGGTTCCGTAACAGGTCAGCCCGATATTGATCAGTCCCACGATCAGAACAATTCCGAAGCAGGTTTTCGTCCCCAACTTATAGTATTTACTGAACTTCCGCATAATATATCCCAGAACAAAATAACCGAGATAGCTGGAATTACCTACCATTGGTACCATATATGTAAATTCCATGTCTGCCAGTGCCAGAACATAATAAAGTGTCAGAAAAAACACCCACAAAAGGAAGAAGTACTCCATCAGGCGCCTGGACATCTTTTTAAACAGAAGCTGGAAAAACGGCAGTGCAATATACATCCCCAGAATCGCATATAAAAACCACAGGTGTTTCTTGACCGGATCCTCAAACAGAGTTTTAAAGTCATACCGGTCACCCCAATATGCAATGTTCCATAAATAGTACAGAACACTCCAGAAAACAAGTACAACGATCGTATGAACTACCCTGTGTACGCTCTTACGCAGACTGACATTTTCGTCCAGCAGAAGGTAGCCGCTGATCATAAAAAAGATGGGAACTGCTACACGGCTGAAGCAGTTCGTCATAAGAGAAAACAGATACGTTCCGCCGGAAACCTCTCCGTACCCCCTGCTATATACATTTGATACATGAATACAGACAACTAATAAACAGGAAATGACCCGCAATAATTCGATATTATAATTCCTCTCGCGGCTCAAAGCCAACACTCCTCTCAAATCCGTAATATTTCAAATCTATGATATTCGTTGGTTTCAGGAAAACCGATATGTTCCGTCCTTCTCACGCCGGATCCCGGTACTGTAAAATGCCTCAAGTGCGCGGATCAGATACGCGGTATCACGCACGCCCGCTGTCTCATACGGCGAATGCATAGCAAGCTGTGCCAGTCCGATATCGACCATATTAACAGATACCTGATGGCTCGCAATATTGCCGAGCGTAGAGCCCCCCGGCACATCCGAACGATTCACATAGCTTTGTACCGGAACCTCAGCCTTCCGGCATATCTCCTGAAATACAGCTGCAGACACCGCATCTGTCGTGTATCGCTGATTGGCATTATATTTGATCACGATACCGCCATTCATATACGGACGATTCGTCGGGTCCGCCTTGTCCATATGATTTGGATGAACGGCATGCGCATTATCTGCAGAAATTAAAAAGCTTTCCGACAGAAGTATTTTCAGCTCCTCTGCATTCATACCCAGACCAAAGGCGATCCGTTCCAATACATCCTTCAGGAACGAAGACGCCGCCCCCTGCTTCGTGCCACTTCCGACTTCTTCATTATCAAACACGCAGCACACACTGATGCTTTCACGGTGATGTCCTTTGAGCATCGCCTTCACAGAGGCATATGCGCACTGCACATCATCCAGATGCGGACTTGAAATATACTCGTTTTGCGCTCCCCACACGGTTCCCGGCATCCGGTTGTACAAAAACAGATCCGTTGATACCACATCCTCCTTTGACGCACCGCACTCTGCTGCGACCATCTCATCAAAGCTGCCCTCGGAGGCTTCGTCACCCCAAATTGGTATCATATCCTTCTGGGCGTTATATTTATATCCATCATTCAGGTTACGATCCATATGGATCGCCAGATTCGGGATCATCACAAGGTCTCGGTCAAAATTGATCAGACGCTGCTTCACGCCGCCGTCAGCACGTACCATAACCCTTCCGGCAATCGAGAGGGGTCTGTCAAACCACGGTGCGCACAGCATACCTCCGTACTTCTCTGCATTCAGCTCCACATAATGCCCTGCCGAAACCATCTCCGGATTCTCCTTGATCTTGAAGCTCGGCGAATCGCTGTGGGACGCTACCATCTGGAAATTATGCACTTCCCCCTCCGGGATCCGGAAGGCGATGAGAGACGATCCATTTCGCATCACATAATAGTCCCTGCCCTTCTGCAGCTTCCATTTTTCATTTTCATATAACCGCTCAAAGCCATTATCGGATAATATCTGTGCCAGTCCGTCCGCCACATGAAAGCTGCTCGGATGGCTCTTTATAAATTCCATCATCTCACGGGAAATCTTCTCATTCATCCCATTCACCACGCCTTTCTGCTATATCTGTCGTTTGTTTGCAGACGCATGCATCAAAACAGGTCGTCCTGCATCCGGTAATGCTCCATCAGCTCCATCGCCGCTCTCAAACTGCCGGTCTGATTAAAGCCCTTTGGATAAGCAACGCCGTCGTCCATCGCCTTCTTCAACGTCTCCTCAAAGCATGCCTTGCCGTATCTCTGTATAAATATCGCCGATACCTTCGCGATATATTCGGTCTGTATATTGTAATAGCCCTTGCTGCAGGCAGGCAGGTCAAAGCACTCATAGCAGCCGTCCAAGCCGCGCTGTTTCGAGCATACGACATTCTCACACTGTCCGTCCGGGAAAAGTGTGCCAAACGAACAGCAGGCGTAATTACTCCTGCAGCCTCCGCACCACTGACTCTGCAGACAATGTGTACAATGCTGTCCACAGCGCGCGATCGGATCCGTTCCCGCTTTGGCACGCTGTACCAGATAATCCTTCATCTGACGGCAGCGCTCGATCCTTGCCCCTTTCGGATCATCTCCCTCCTCGTCATCATAAGAATAACGGTGAAGCATTTCACAGCAGAAATCCTTACACTCTCCGCAGAAATTGACCTTCTTGCGGCGGGCACATGCTGCCAGCTCACAGGGACCATAAAACGGATTGCCGCCAGTTGCCATGCAGCCGCCACAATGAAACTCTTCTCTATATTCACATTCCTCGCAGCTTAAGCCACAGTAAGAATCCATTCCTTTGTACATCTTTGAATCCTCTGCTTTCTCTCGTAATCATAATCATTATAAAATGTATCACATTCCGTCACATAACGCAACAAAGCAGCCCGCCAAAACGGACTGCCTGTGATATGTATATCGTTACCGGACGATAAATTCAAAATAATAACATCGGTGCATCAGAAGCTGTGACCTCCACCGCCTCCGTGGCTGCCTCCGCCACCGCCTCCGCTGCTTCCTCCGCCACCGCCTCCGGAGCTTTGCGGACTGTATGTCTTCGTCTCCCGATCAAACTGCACATCAACATGATTCATTCTCTGTGTCGCTGCGATTGCCGCCAGCATTTCCCGATCCGACGGACTCTTCGCCCTTGAAAACAGCTTCACAAGAATATAATTGATCAGGATCGCAAGTGCCAGTGCCAGAAATAAATTGCTGACATATTTCATCGGCTGTGCGATCTTTCGCCCCTCCAAAAGCGTCTGCTCGGAGAGAAACACCTCTCTGGCACATTTATAGTAATCGCCCCTCGTAGCATGCTTATAAACGTTATCGGTGATTGTGTTGGCATATGCATTTGTGATCGTCTTGTAGATCACGCCGTTGCTGTAAATATAAATCTTGCGGTTTGCCATATCGATCAGAAACATCGTTCCGCTCTCTGTGCCGCTGCTCTGTTTCCACAGATACTCATCATACAGAGAATGTGCAAGCTCGGAAGTCCTGAATCCTTCTGTATCAGAAGTGAAAAATCCCACAGAACCGTACTTTGTCAGCCCCTTCATATTCTCCGCCAGTGCACGCAGCTCACTCTCCTCCAGAAGAGAAGCATCATCGTGAAGCTCGATCTTATATCCGGTCTCATCATTGATATACCAGGTTCCACTTAACTCTCCGATCTCCTCCGCATGGGCGGATGCCGGCACAAACAGCAGACAAAATACTGCCAGTAAACAGATCACACCAAATCTCATACCGGTCAATTTTCCAAAATTACGATCATGCACGGTCATCACCTCCCTTATAATGAAACTGCGGCAATGGCCGTGTTGCAAACAGATTGTAGCAGCGGATCAGATCCACCAGGGCAGCCACCATCGCAAGAAGCATCAATGCAATGCATCCATAATAATACAGATCCGAAACCGGATGAAGCAATGCAACGATCACAGAAGCCACCATCGGAATCAACAGATAGGTCAACGCATTGCCGCGTCCCTTTCTGGAGCTTACATCATCCATCCTAAACCATGTACGGAACCAGTAGATCAAGACCAGAACCGCTGCGGCTCCCACTGTGATCCGCGTTAAATATTCTTCCAGTACAAATCCAAAAAGAAGCCCTGCTGCTACCACAGCAAGAACAAGGATCGGATCAAAAAACGTCATTGCTGCACGGAAACTGTCACTCTCCGCCGATACCGTTTCTCCGTTAACGATAAGCTTCGGCTTCGCATCTGCCTCTTCTTTTTTCCTCTCCTCTAAGGATGCCGCAAGCTGTGCATCCGACTTTGGCGGAAGCTTCTCTCCTCCGGGTGCTCTTTTGTGATTCTCTCTCTGCTCACGCAGCCTTGCCGCGATCGCACCCTTGTCATATTCCTTGCCCTCCTGCGCTGCAATATCATCAACCTGTCTGAAATACATACAGGATACGATTCCTGCCACCAGACAGACTATGCCAAGCAGCATACTCGGGATTAATGTCAGAAAAGCGTTTAATAAGAAAAACAGCGGAATTGTCAATACCACTGACGCCCCCAGATATTTCGGGACATCCACCGGAAGATCCGCAACAACCTTTCCGGTCTGACCGTTCACCGTTGCGTAGGCGACACGGTCTTTATTCTTGTACGCCATAAACCATACCGGAAACATTGCTCCCTCAGCATCTCCTACCGTAGAATTCAGTTTCCACTGCAACGTTTTGCCGGTTTCTACGATGTCATATTTTCGCAGGTTCGGGTAAGAGCTGATAAAATCCTGCGTCTTATCCAGTGCAAACTGCTCTGCGTCATCCACATATAACGAGGTATCTATATCTGCGCTGTCCGCATAAAAGCCACTTAAAAATGCCGGTGTAAATTCCTTCATGTTCTTCGTGTCAAACGGTGCCAGATTCTCGCTGATCGTATCCGAGAACGAGGAGGATGCATCATAAGCAATTCCCTGATAATCAGCATCCAGATCAAGGTGCAGATTATAGTGACTTTTAATGATATAATCACCTCTGCGCTTCTCCGTGATTCCTGTCAGACTGATATCCCCGCCGCCCTCATGAACGTTGTAGATCCAATACGGCATGTAAATTCCGCGAAACTCATTGATATGCTTCTCACTCTTAAGCTCCTTTGGGGCAAAGACTGCCTTTCCCATCAGCTTCATGTAAGACTTCTTACACTGCTCCTTCGTCTGACGAAACGGTATGATATACTTCGGCCGGTGCTCCTTACGAAGACGGCTCTCCAGTATCGCTGCCGATCCGCAGAAGGTACAAAAGCCTGCCGCCGTGTTGTCGGTGCTGTAAATCTCGCCGCCGCACTGCGGACATTTGAATACGGTTACCTCGTACTCATCCTCTGTTTCCTGCGCTCCGTTGCGTTCGGATACTTCGTAAGGATCGAACTTGGAGTCACAGCTTGCGCATGCCATCATTTTTGATGGAATATCGTATCGCAGATTTCCTCCGCAATTAGGACATTCATACATACAATACCTCCTTTCGGTTTTCCTTTATGGTTAAATTATTTGCATAACATTTCCATTTATCTGATTCGGACATAAACTATGCTAAGCTTGGAATTTTTGGGGCTTGGCACAGCATCTATCTCCAGAAAGTCAAAGCTTCGGATCAGCTTGCCAAGCTTGGAATAGCCGTAGTTTCGCGGATCAAAGCCCGGGATTCTTTTGGAGAGCTGAATACCGATCTCTGACTGATTGATCCATCCATCCTCGTCAGATTTCAGATCAATAATATTGGCGATCTCATCGCCAAGCTCCTCCTTGGTCAAAAAGCTTTCCTCTGCATGGTCATCGTAAAAATCATAGAAAACATCATCGTAGGAAGAATATACCGGTACATTCTCCTTTTTTGATTCTTTTTTCTGTTTTTTGCCGGACTGACTGCCGCCTGCCGGTTTCTTTTTCTGCTGCTTTTTATTCTCATCCTCCGCCTTATACAGAAGGTCGAGATATTTGAAGGTCTCGCAGGCTGACACAAGAGAGATCGGTGTTTTCTTCTCTCCCATACCGATGACAAGCATGCCCGCCTCACGCAGCCGGTTCGCAAGCTTTGTAAAATCACTGTCTGAAGTAACCAGACAGAAACCGGTCACGTTGCCTGTATACAAAATATCCATCGCATCTATGATCATCGCTGAATCCGATGCGTTCTTGTTCTTTGTGTAATTGATCTGGAAAATCGGCGTGAGTGCATATTTACGAAGCTCATCCTTCCATGCCGATGCACTTCCTTCGGAAAAATCCGCATACACTCTTTTATACGTCGGTGTACCAAATTCTATGACTTCATCCAAGATCAGTTTAATATATTTGCGGGAAATATTTTCTCCGTCGATCAATACAGCTATCTTGTCCTGTTTCTGCATCCTTTACATTCCTTTCTTTTTCTGATCCTTCTCCTCGTCAGCACGACAGAATACCTCCTCGTACGGCTCTGTTCCATCAGCCGACTGTGCCGTGCCATACACGATCCGAACTGCGATGTCCGGCGCACCCACAAGCGTCGCATCGCTGCTTAAATCCTCAAACTCCCGCAAAAGCTCCCCGCACTTCATGTAATCGTTCCCTTTCAGAAATGCGACAAACTCGTCTCCACCGATGCGGAAGATCGGGCTGTGAGAGAACACCCTGCAGATAATGCCGCACGCTGTTACGATCAGTTCATCTCCACATTTTCTGCCTCTTGTCTTGTTGACTCCCGCCAGTCCCATCACCTTAAATACTACGATTGTGTACGGCTGCTTCTGCGCCTCCTCGGACAGGGATTTTATGTATTCATAATAGTACATCTTATTCTTAACTCCGGTAAGTCCGTCACGATAGACAAGTCCGTTGATCTCCTTTACATAAGCCTTGAGATTCTGCGCCATCTGCTGGATGCTCTCCGTCAGCGTCTTCACTTCATCATTCGTGTTACACTCGATGCTCACATCCATATTACCGTCCGCAATCTCTTTTGCCGCGGCATTAAGCTGTTTTAACGGCTGAACGATCTTTTTCGTCATATATATCGTGAAACACAAATAACCGATCAGAATACTGCAGGTCACCAGAAGAATGACCATCAGCAGATGATTTTTCGGCCGGTTTGTCTCTGTGACAGGTGCAAGAAGTACATATTTCATTCCGTTATTTAACGTCTGATATGACATATGGGAATGCTTCCCTTTATAGGAAAACGGCAGAAGTTTTCCCTGATTGGTGTCTGCCTTTTTCAGGGTATTATAGAAATGATCTGAAATATCCAGTGTGCGGATCTCAAATTCGTTGTCACCGGCATTGCGATAATAAACCACCCGCTTGTTCATATCCACAAGATTACCACGTCCATTTTCGTAAATGGCACCCTCCTGCGCCAGATCCACAAGATAAGAAAAGTCCATATCGATTCCCATCACGCCTACTAATGTCTTGCCAAGGTAGAACGGAATTCCATAAGAGATCATCTCCACCCCGATCGTCTCATTATAATAGGAACTTGTCCATATCGGTTTCCCGGCATTGACAGGCTGATAATACCAGCAGGTCTTTTCCACGTCTTTTTCTCCATACTCGGTGAGATCTGTCGTCATTGATTTCTTAAGGCCACTTTTGATATCGTTCTTCGCCCAGAAGAATCCGTCCTTCGGTCCCGTCAGCTCCGGATTATAACGAAAATACACCCCGAGCGTTCCCTCTGTATGATCTGTCACGTTGACTGCCAATGAACACACCCGGTCGGTATATTCCTTCCGAAAATCTTCATCCTGCAGATCCTTCAGTGAGGTCAGACGGCTCCGGGCATAGTTGTAAATGATCGTTGCCGCCTGCTTTACGGTATCGAGCTGATTATCCATGCGGATCGTCTGCTCCTCGCACACTGTATTCAGTGTCGTCTTAAGATTTTCTGTCGACTCATAAACTGCATAGACGAGGCAGATGCCGCCTAACAGTAATGACATCGTCAGAAGTCCCGATATCATCAGGACTGTAAATTTGCTTTGAATTGATTTCATACTATCTCCATTCTTTTGTTCCTTCGTGCTTATCCTTCCTTATACAGTGTATCATGAATTTGCAGCATGCACCAGATACTAAAATGACATTTTGTATTATAATTATAATACCTCATTTAATTCTTCGGTTCCCTCCAGCACGAAACGCCCCTCATGGATCAGCGCAATCTGTCTTCCGTCATGACAATGGACAATAATATCCCCCAGCTCATGATATGGGATCGTCACATCTGTATGACAGTTAAAATACGCCTTCTCCGGCTCGGTATGGCGAAGTGCGGAAAAGCGGTTTTCTTTTGCAATCATCTGCTTGCCGTCCGGATTATATGTGACAAGCTCTTCCTCATGAGAAAAACAAGTGTCACCAAACGCAAAATGTGGTCCTGTCTTCTCCGCGATCAGGATCGGCAGGAGGTTGGAAATGCCGTACTTCTGCCCCATCGCATAAGCAGTCGTATTTGTACCGATTGCAAACTCCCCCATCGGAAGGGTCAAATGCTGGAACAAAAGATTCTCCTCAATATAGGCTTTATTCTCCTTTTCTGTCCCAAAATTGGTACACATATATTCTTTGACCGTACCTTCCTCAATCTCCAGAGACAGGTTCTCATATTTGAGTTCGTTCAGATATACCTCGGTCACATGAAGTGTTCCATGCGTTCCCTCCAGCTTCGGTGAAGTAAATACTTCTCCAAGCGGAATGTTCACATCGGCAAGACAGTTTTCAAAATCGGTCTGACGCTCCGGATCCTTCAGCGGATGAAGCGCTACCGTCAGATCTGTGCGATTGCCGTTTCGTCCGGTCACGGTAACATAGTCTCCCTGATCCAGCGCATCGATCAGCTTCTGCTGGATCACGCCGTATTTGGTGCTGTCCAACGTATTGACCCGTACGGTTTCGTCGAAGATTTCTTTGTAGTTCTGTCCAATTTCCGGGACAGGGTATGCGATGATCGTAAAGCTCACCTGATCCCCCGGTATAAATTCATTGGAAAGCAGTGAAGCGGCAGACTGGTATTCCAGCTTCTGCTTACGCTGCTTCTCGGTATATACGGCAGCCTCCTTCTTTGCAACAGGGACAAACGGCTCCTCTCCGAAAACTTCAACAACTGCCGGACCTGCATAGGCAGCCGCCAGTGTCTGATATTCCTCATAGGCACATCTTTGCTGTGCCAGTTTCCGGTCTGCCAGTGCCTTTCCAAAGATCAGCGCCTCATCAAAACGGTGATCGTAATCGTATTGTGGATTAGCTCCTCCTGAGCTGTAGCCCACCCGGATGCCTCTGCCATTGTGATAAATCAGATTGCCAACCGCACGGTACATCGTCGTCTTAAGGCCCAGCTTTTCAAACCGGCACATTGCCGCACGTATCATCCGCTCAAAGCCGAGCTGATATCGGATGTTGACCGTCCGCTTAGAGGACAGATCAATCCGGTACAACTCAAATCCCTTCCGGTATCCCTCCGTATAAGTGCACGCCATATCCTCAATCTGCTTTACTTCCAACTCCTGCAGATGTCTGGCTGTTCCAAGCTCATTCTCTCCGATATATTCTCCAAAATAATACAGGTACTTCTGATCTGTCAAATCTGCCGTCATGATCAGCGACTGCGCAAAGCAGTGATCCGGATCTAACATCGCCTGTGTCCGGTCCGCAATCGTCACATCCGCATAATCATACACATAATAATACAGGGCATTCCGGAGCTCATGCGGTTCGCATTTCTCATCCTCCATCAGATCGTAGATCTCGATGAATAACTCCAGTCCCGTCACCAGGAAAAACAGCCTCTGCTCAAACACCCACACCAGCGTCTCACGCAGCTCTGCATATAGCAGGCACAGATACCGTCCATACTCTTCCCCGAGCACCTTCACTGCATATGCCGGGTTGGCGTAGCTCTCCCCATAGTTCTCCGGAAGGATATCCCCGTAAAGTGCATGGTTCTGCTCCTGCAGCTCCTCCAGTGATTTTGTGTAAAGCGTGCCGTCTGTGACACTTTCATATGTCTCCATCAGCATCACAAGATAACCGGAAACCTTTTCAAAATAATCTCCGGTATATTCCGGCACAACTGCTCTGCCGTTCTTTAACTCTTCGTAAACTTCGCGGACACGCCCCGCCGCAAGCTCATATCTTTCCTGATACTGCTTCTTTTCTTCCTCTGCTTTTGGATAAACAATATTCATAGTGTTTCAAATCCCCCTGTAGCATTCCTGATTATCTGTTCCCATAATAAAGAAAAAATACTGGAGCACCGCCTGTAAAAACAGGCGGCACCACAGTGTTATTGATTTAAGTCCCTTTATTGTCCGGTGCATAAGCTTTGCAAACCTGCCTCACTGCACCCTTCATATCGCCGCCGTATCCGGCTACATGATCTCCTCGATCCGCAGATATCTCTCCTTACGCAGATCGATTGCCTCTCCATCCGCCATCACTACCGGCCGCGACAGAGCATGGTTGTTGATATAGATCAGTTTTCCGCTCCTTCCATCCGAAAGACGTACGTTTTCATTGAGATAGGATTCTGCAATCCTCCTCAGAAAGATCATGATATATCGGCTGTCATACTTCTGAAAGCCCTCCTGTTCAAACAGATTGATCACATCAAACGGACATGTCGGTCCACGATAAACACGCGGAGAAGTCATCGCATCATACACATCCACGATCGATACGATCTTGGCATATTCATCAATATGTGCATCCACCAGCCCAAGCGGATATCCACTGCCGTCATTGCGTTCATGATGCTGCAGCGCCGTATAACGGATATGATAATCCAGCTTGTTCTCTGTCAGTATCGCAAAGCCATATTCCGTGTGCTTCTTGATGATCTGATATTCTTCCTCACTGAGCCTTGACGGCTTCTGAATGATCTCGAGCGGTATCCTTGTCTTACCGATATCGTGAAGGATGCCGGCGACAGTCAAAGTCTTTTTCTCTTCCTCATCGAAATCAAGCCAGTCCGCAAATACGTTGCACAAAAGCCCCACATTCATTGAATGCGCATATGTACTATCATCATAGTGTCTCAAATTCTGAACCATATCGAATGCATTGATGGAATTACCGGTATCCTTCAAAAGCATCACTACCTGACGGTACAATGCTTCGCAGTCAATCTTCTGATTCTTCTCGACGACACAGCTGATCATATTCTGGAAACCTAACACCTCTGTGTCATAATCCTCCTGAAACTTCTTAAACTCCGGACTGTTCTGTATCCGTTCCGAATAGGAGGAACGATGATACGAATTGGCCTCCTGAATACTTAAGACCTCTTCCTCGATCATAAACTGTGGTATCTCGAAACGGTGCAGCTTTGTGATGGTTCTCTCATCCAACACCGTTCCCTTTTTTATGACGATCTGATTGGCAAAATTATAGACATCCTGTCCCAGGATCATCCCCGGACAAAGCCTCGACTTATCCATCATCTGCACTTCGTTTCACCACCTCTTGTTCAAAATAAGCCCGCTCCCCGGAGCACTCTCCGGTTTTGCGGGCAAAAGCATCATCAATCCTTATCAACAACTTCCATGAAAAAGCTTGAGTAATCTTTTCTCTGTTCCTTTGTTGCTGCAATCGCTGTACGCGGATGCTGATTCAGATGACCTGTGATGAGGTACGGAATGTCGTACCCCCAGACAGCTCCCTGTTCCTCGAGAGGAACCATATACTTCTCAACAAACTGCAGTACCGGGAATAACTGGTACTTTGGATTCTTGAGGAATCCAAGTAAAAGCTCCATCGCACAGTTCCCTGCGCCACGTCCCATCCCCTTCATCGTTGCATCCAGGAAGGATACGCCATTGGTCAACGCCTCGATCGTATTGGCAAATGCAAGCTGCTGATTGTTATGTGCGTGCATGCCGATGTACTTACCGTACTTATCACCGATCTCAAGGTACTGCTCACTGATGCTGCGGATCTGCTCCGGGAATAAAGAACCGTAGCTGTCTACGATGTAGATTCCATCTACCGGACTGTTGCCGAGCATCTCGAGTGCAGACAGGATATCGGACTCTTTCGCATTGGAGATTGCCATGATGTTACAGGTTGTCTCATAACCCTTATTGTGTGCATCCTCGATCATATCGAGTGCTGCCGGCATCGTGTTCACATATGTAGCGACACGCACCAGATCAACCGGACTCTCATCTCTCGGATGGATGTCCTCCTTGTAATTACATCTTCCGACGTCTGCCATGATGGATATCTTCAGATCAGTATCATTATCTCCTACGATCGCACGGATATCCTCATCGTTGCAGAATTTCCACTTGCCAAATTTGTCCACATCAAACATTTCTTTGTCTGCTCTATATCCGAACTCCATATAATCTACGCCAGCCTTTACGTTGGTCTTATACAGAGCTTTAATAAACTCATCGTTAAAATAAAAATCATTAACCAGTCCACCATCTCGAATTGTTGCATCCAGGACCTTGATGTCCGGACGAAAAGATAATAAATCTCCTTTTTGTGCCATAATGTCTTTCCTCCGTTTCTAAAACTTCATTTCCGTCATATATTATACATAATCTCGGCATGTTTTACAATCCTTTTACTCCGATCGGAAATAAAAAGATTCTCCCATACTACAAAAAAGCTGTGATATTCACCAAAATCGAAATATCACAGCTTTCTATGCGTTTATGATCCGCCGTCAAGCGGAATCTCTTTCATTTGTTAGTGTGCCAGAATGATCTTCTTTGGACACTTCTCCGCACACTTGCCACAGCCCGTACACTTGCTCTGATCGATATGAGCCACATTATTCTCAACCGTCACAGCTCCGGACTCGCACTGTCTTACGCAAAGACCACAGCCGATACATCCGGTGTCGCAGACTGCCATAACCTTTGGTCCCTTGTCCTGATTAGAACATGCTACTCCATAAGAGGCATCGTATGGAACCATCTCAATCAGGTGATTTGGACATTCCTCCGCACACTTACCGCATGCCACACACTTCTCCTTATCAACAACTGCCACGCCATCAACCACATGGATCGCATCAAACTGACAGGCTGCCACACAGGAGCCAAAACCCATGCATCCAAAAGAGCATGCCTTGTCACCGCGTCCCGGTATCGCTGCTGCTCTCTTACAGTCTGAGATACCGTAATAATTTGCCTTAAGCCCTGCCTTGTCGCAGGTTCCATTACATTTCACAAAGGCAACCATCCTGACTGCCTCTCCGGCATCCACGCCCATGACTGCTCCGATCTTCTCGGCGGCTGCTGCGCCTCCGACCGGGCATGCATTAACCGGTGCTTCTCCGGCCGCGATTGCTTTAGCAAGTGCATCACAGCCTGCATAACCACAGCCACCACAGTTGTTTCCCGGAAGGAACTCACGAACCTCAATTTCTTTCTCATCGACAGGCACGGCAAGCTTGATCGCTGCAAATCCCAGAAGAAGACCAATCAGAATACCGATAACGCCAACTAAAATTGCCGCATGTAAAATACCAGCTACCATTTTGTCTCCTCCCTTCTATACCAGACCGGCAAAGCCGCAGAATGCGATTGCCATCAGACTTGCTGTTACAAGTACGATCGGTGTACCCTGAAATGACTTCGGCACATCGTTGTACTCGTTGCGCTCGCGGATACTTGCCATGATCGTAATAGCCACAAGAAAACCAAGTGCGGTAAACAGACCTCTTACGACACTGTAAAGGAATCCCATACCAAAGCTCTCTCCGGCATAATCAGTTACATTGTTCAGTGCCACACCAAGAACTGCACAGTTGGTCGTGATCAGTGGAAGATACACACCAAGGGATGCATGCAGTGCCGGCATGAATTTCTTAAGAACCATCTCGATAAACTGCACAAGTGCAGCAATGATCAGGATAAATGCAATGGTCTCCAGATAAGCAAGACCGGTTGGTTCCAGAATAAAATAATAAATCGGATATGTTATTGCTGAAGCAATCGTAATAACGAATGTAACGGCAGCTCCCATACCAACGGCTGTCTCAACCTTTTTCGATACACCAAGGAATGGACAGATACCAAGGAACTGGCTCAATACGACGTTGCTGACCAGCATTGATGATATAATGATCACAAATAATTCGCCCACTGCCATCAATCCTCCTTCCTGTCAGAAGCGGCTTCCTTCGCCTCGGTCTCAGCCTCGGCTTTAGCCTTTGCTTCCTTTGCTGCCTTCGCCTTCGCTGCGGCTTCTGCTTTTGCCTTGGCTGCGGCTGCCTTCTGAGCAGCTCTCTCTGCCTCTACAAGTCCCTTGTTGGCAACACTGCAGTTACCGACGCAGGATGCACAATTTCCACCGCAGGCAATCTCGTCATCTGCCTTCTCTACATTTGTCGCAGAAGGCATCTTGAGCTTATTCTGGATTGCTGTCAGGAAAGACAGAACAAGGAATGCTCCCGGTGCCAGTACAAAAAATGTAATATGATAATCATCCGGAATGAACTGATGTCCAAAGATTGCACCAGCACCCAGGATCTCACGGCAGATACCGATACAGGTCAGACCAAACGTAAATCCAAGACCCATACCGAGTCCATCAAATGCAGATGAAAGTACCGGATTCTTTGATGCATATGCCTCGGCTCTTCCGAGGATAATGCAGTTTACTACGATAAGTGGGATATATACACCCAATGCTTTGTTCAGTGATGGAAGATACGCCTGCAAAAGTAACTGGATCAACGTTACGAACGTTGCAACGATTACGATAAATGCAGGGATTCTCACCTTATCCGGAATCACCTTACGAAGCAGAGAGATGAATACATTCGACAGGATCAAAACTGCCGTTGTCGTCAGACCCATGCCCAGACCGTTGATGGCTGATGAAGTAACAGCCAGCGTCGGACACATGCCAAGCATCATCACGAAGGTAGGATTCTCTGTGATAATGCCGTTTTTCAAACGTTCTGTACAAGAATTCATAATCCATTCCTCCTATTCTGATAATGATGCAATGAAATCCAACGCACCATTGACGGCTCTTGTTACCGCACGGCTTGTAATGGTCGCTCCGCTGATCGCATTAACCGTGCCGCTCTTTGCATCACCGGAACCATCCTTCACAACAGAAAGCCCGGAGTCACCCTTTGCCATGCCGACATACTGCTCATTCCATGATGTCGAGCTGTTCTGTCCAAGACCGGGTGTCTCGTTGGAGCAGTCCGTCACACGGATGCCGACGATATTGCCATCCTGATCAACACCAAGTGCCAGAGTAACAGCACCGCCATAGCCCTTGCCGGAGCAGGTTACAACATAGCCTGCATCAGCGCCATCCTTCTGTGCCTTCATGACCTCGGAGATCTCCACATCACTCAGTGTCTCTCCCATGGCATCCGCCTTGATCTCACCATTTGCCAGCTTCTCGTTATATGTTGCCAGTGCAGCATCAATGTCCTTATCGTCCACAAACTCTGCACCCTCAAAAACAGCCGCATATGCCTCTGCCTTTGTCTTCTCGTTCTGCTGCTCGATTGGCTTCTTTGTAATGGTATACACACCGCCCAACAGGATACCTGCGATCAATGTGATCACGGTAAGGGCGATGGTATCATGCACCAGTGTATTGCCTGATTTCTTTTCGTCTTTATTTGCCATCCTTGATGCCCTCCTTTCCAAATGGAACAGGAATTGTGACCTTTTCGATCAACGGTACCATAAGGTTGCTGATGATGATCGCATAGGATACGCCCTCTGCAGATGCACCGTAGACACGGAAGATACCGGTCAGAATACCTAACAGGATACCAAACACGATCTGTCCCTTCGGGGTGATCGGGCTTGTTACGTAATCAGTTGCCATAAAAAAGGCACCGAGTAAAAGTCCGCCGCCGCAAAGCTCAGCAGCAAGGTACATCATATTGAAACCGTGTCCGCCGAAGATCAGATAAAATACAGCGAAGGTTGCCAGATAGCATACCGGAATACGCCAGCTGATCACCTTACGGATCAGCAGATAAGCTGCACCGATCAACAGACAAAGTGCTGAGGTCTCACCGATCGTTCCGCCGGTTGTTCCAAGGAACATCTTAAGCACCTGTGCCCAGTCAAGGTTCATGGAGCCATCCTTGATCATTGCCAGCGGCGTTGCTCCACTGATCGCATCAAGCTGCTTGTCGGACAGATATTTCAATCCTACTGCCTTGTCATATGCAAAGGATGTCATCTGACCCGCAAAGGAGATCATCAGGAAACATCTTGCACCGAGTGCGGGATTCATGAAGTTCTGTCCAAGACCACCGAAAAGCTGCTTCACGATAATGATCGCAAATACACTGCCGATGATCGCCATCCAGATCGGAAACTTGGAGCTTAAGTTCAACCCAAGGAAAAGTCCTGTCAAAGCGGCACTTCCATCGCTGACGGTCAGCGGAAGTCCCATTGCCTTCTGCCATATGTACTCAGACAGCACACATGACGCCATACATACCACAATCAATACCAGTGCACGGATACCGAAATTGTAAATTCCGAACAGAGCCGCCGGTGCCAGAGCAAGAAGCACATCGTACATGATCGATTTTGTAGAGGTCTTGCTTCGAACGTGTGGTGATGATGAAATATTCAATAAATTACTCACGATTCTACACCTCCTATTTCTTTCTTCTCTGGGCTGCCACATACTGGCGTGCCTGCTTAAAGGTCTGGGTCAGAGGACGTCTTGCCGGACATACAAAGGTACAGCTTCCACACTCGTAACACTCCATACCGTTTAATTTCACAAATGTATCATAATCATTGTGCATTGCCGCCTGTGCCATCTTCTGCGGCATCAGATTACCCGGACATGCCTCCACACAGCGTCCACAGCGGATACACGGTGTCGGCTCATACTCTGCCACCTCATCCTTTGTCAGTGCAAGGATCGAGGAGGAGGTCTTCGTCACCGGTACATTCAGATCAAAGAATGCAAAGCCCATCATCGGACCACCGGAAATGATCTTGACCGGCTCTGTCTTAAAGCCGTCTCCTTCCGGTACCAGATCGGCATGACTGCAGCCGAGACGAACCTCTACATTGACCGGTGTATTAAATGCATCTCCGGTCAACGTCAGAACGCCCTGGATCAGCGGTGTCTGCTTGCAGACAGCACGGTAGATCGCAATAACCGTAGATACATTATCCACGATACAGCCTGCATCTGCCGGCAGCTTTGCAGAATAGATCTTACGTCCGGTTGCCGCATAGATCAGGGTACGCTCACCACCCTGAGGGTACTTTGTCTTAAGTGGAAGCACCTCAATACGCTCCTCGTTCTGAACAGCCTCCCGCATCTTTGCAATCGCATCCGGCTTGTTATCCTCAATACAGATCACACCCTTCGCATTGTCGAAAAGCGTAAGCATTACCTTCAGACCTTCAACGATCTGATCGGTATATTCCATCATCTGACGATAATCAGAGGTCAGATACGGCTCACACTCTGCACCGTTTACAAGGATGTAATCAATCTTATCCGGCTCCTTCGGGGCAAGCTTTACATGTGTCGGGAAGCCTGCTCCTCCCATACCAACGATACCCGCCTCCTTGACGATATCGCGGATCTCATCCTTGGACAGCTTCGTGTAATCACGATCCTCTCCAAGCCCCTCGATGCCTGTGTACTCCTCATCATTCTCAATTACTACACAAGTTGCTTTGGAACCATTAAGAAGCATTCTCGGTTCTACTGCTTTGACGGTTCCAGAAACCGAACTGCAGATATTTGCAGAAATAAAGCCACTGGCTTCGCCAATCTTTTGTCCTACCAGCACCTTGTCGCCCTTTTCCACGATCGGAGTCGCAGGCGCACCAATATGCTGAGCCATGGAAAATACATACTCTCCCGGCAGATTTACCTGCTTGATCGGCAAATCCTTAGACAGCTCTTTTCCCTCGTAGGGATGAACACCCCCACGAAATGTTGCGTTACTCATTCCGGTTCCCCTTTCTTTGTTTTATTTTGCCGTGTCTGTTGAGATCATTTCTCATTTCCCTCACATATGCCTATTACAATCTATTCTTTTGGGACGTGATTCAGCCACAACAATTCACCTTTTATTGTATCATTCGTACGACAAAAGTCAATATTTTCACGCCGTTTTCGGTTATTTTCACCAAAATCTCGTTCCTTTTCCCATTGAGAATTTATATCAGACTTTTCCGAAAATTATAAATATGTAAAAGAAAAAAAGAACAAAACCTCAGAAGTTTCCTATAATGTAAGAAAAAACGCTGTGCAAATGCACAGCGCCCCGTATGTTAAGCTGATAACGGGAATCGAACCCGTGACCTCCGCCTTACCAAGGCGACGCTCTACCGACTGAGCCATATCAGCAATCAACATGCGATATTATATAATATTTTCACCGGAAATGCAAGCGGTTTTTTCGGAAAATTCTCCGAATTGTCCGAATGCCTTTCTATAAATCGTATATGTATTTTCGATGCAGCACTTCCAAGGTCGAGATTCACCCCCGCATCCGCGGGGAATATAACTTATAATCTCTCAGAACCCCTCAATATATCAGGTTCACCCCCGCATTCGCAGGGAATATTAATGCAGGCTATTGATTCAATGTCCAAGTGGACGTTCTTTTATCAAATACCGCACCCGTCACCTTTTTAATCTTGGCATAGTCTTTGAATACAGCCGCTCTTGATATATCAAATTCTGCCATCACCTGCTCCACGGTCAGGTGCAGATTTTCACAGATCATATTATATATTCTCTGTTCCCGTTCAGACAAAATTTTCTGTTCTCTCGCCTCCTCCGCAGCCGCCCTATCCAACGGTATATTAATCCGGAACACATCATCTTCTATCAATTCCGGCGTACCGCCATCCGAATATATCGGCGTATATTTATACAAATTTCTTACACCCGATCCAATGGCATCCGTCCTTCCTATGTTAGCAAAAAAGTGCTGGATAATAGGATTCTTCGGATATGGGGTAAACTCATCACGCATAATATTTCCATGCCTTCTCGGAATACACCAGTTTTCCGTTCTTAACCAGTCTTTTTCGACGATCACCTTTGCCGGATACGCACTGGAATAATCTCTGTGCACAAGAATATTACCAATTACCTCTCTTGATATAATCCCCCGGACACTTGTATTTATGTTGTTTATCAAAAAGAATTTATTTGATGTATGCTTTGCAACAAATTCCGTCAAACGCTCGTATGCCTCGATCAAATTTGTAGTTACCTGCAATCTATCATCGTATCTGTCCAAATTTTCCACCCGATAAATAGCATCTGTAATATATCCCGGACAGCAGGATCTTATCACCTCATCCTTGCCGAATAAAAGCACGCCTGCCAAATTATATCCCTGCAGACCAGAAGAAAAATCCTTTTCCCATAATCCGGCACTTTTCAGAATTTCTTCATCTGACATGGTGATCCATGGATGATCCGGATTATTGCTCCTCGCCAGATTTCTAACCTTAGGCATCAGATCCATACGCAGATCATCGATAGTTATATATGGAAAAATTTTATGTTCTGCATAGGTATTGCTTTTACGGTTGTACATGTTCTGTAACGGGATCGGAGAGTCCGTTATATCCATATCTCCGTCTTCATTTCTGTCATAAATTCTATTGGAACACTTCTCAACCGTAGACGTCGGTGGCACATATACCCATAACAATAATTTCCCTTCATACTCAAATTCTTCGATAGAAAGATATAGCGTAGGCGACATTTTTGCAGGATTATTAAGCTGATTTACAAAATTCTTTTTCATATCTCTGCACATACTTTTTTTAATCCCTATAGGAGTTCCATCGTCCTCTACTCCCATAATAACGTATCCACCGTATCTATTCGAAAAAGAGCACACAGTTTCGTATACATCCTCCTGAATCCCATTTTGACACTTCTTGTATTCGACCGTTATTTTCTCCTCATTAGAAAGCAAATCTCTCATTAATTCCTTTGTCATCTTGTCGCCTCCTAGTTTATTACTACTCTCTGTTCTCTGTAAGGATTATACCAAATTTCACAAAAAAATACAGCAGCTTTTCCTGCACCCATGGGTAATATGGAATCTTGCTGTCAAAAAAGGCAGCAGAAATGGGTTCACCCCTGCATCCGCGGGGAATATAATTTATTAGGACAAGCACCTGCTGGTGGAAAAGGTTCACCCCCGCATCCGCGGGGAATATCGATCCTGCGCCGGATGGAATGTTTATTGTTTAGGTTCACCCCCGCATCCGCGGGGAATATCTTCTAGCGATGACGAAAGCAACCCATATATCAGGTTCACCCCCGCATCCGCGGGGAATATGAATATCACTTTGATATAAACCTTTTGCGCCCAGGTTCACCCCCGCATCCGCGGGGAATATAAATCTTTCGCTTATCCAAGCCTTGCCGCCCTGGGTTCACCCCCGCATCCGCGGGGAATAGAATAATCCTGTCTCTCTCTGCGATTTTGTTAGGTTCACCCCCGCATCCGCGGGGAATATGTATTTAATCTTGCCTGTTCCACAAGTTCTTTAGGTTCACCCCCGCATCCGCGGGGAATATGCCTTAATGCTATCAGCGTTATCGCCATCTTCAGGTTCACCCCCGCATCCGCGGGGAATATCTTATAACCTCCAAGTCAACGATGGATAACTCAGGTTCACCCCCGCATCCGCGGGGAATATCCAAATTTATCAAGCAAAATACTGCCTGTCTCAGGTTCACCCCCGCATCCGCGGGGAATATTCATATCTTCTGCAGCAATCCTGCGCCTTTTTGAGGTTCACCCCCGCATCCGCGGGGAATATTTCTGTAAAGCTTATTTATTACAAAACCTACCAGGTTCACCCCCGCATCCGCGGGGAATATGCGTTGATAATTATGTTTTCTATCATGCTGTTAGGTTCACCCCCGCATCCGCGGGGAATATACTAATAAAATGCTGTTTTTATGCCTGTTTTCAATCGTGTATATTCAAAATATATTTAGTTCATCATTAATCCTATACAACATTTGGCAATCTGCAAGTGCCCTATGTCCATCGCAATTTTCAATACCACAGGCTTTAGCAACTGTCTCAAGCTTGTAATTGTCAAGGCGCATTTTTCTTCGAATCAACCGGAGAGCATCTTTACTTTTAAAAATAAATTTATCATAATCATTTCTTGAACACATTTCATTAATGAATTTAATATCAAATTCAATATTATATCCAATAACCGTTTCCTCTCCAACGAACTTTTTCATATCCTCTAACGCGTCTAATTCCGTAATTCCCTTTTCTTCAATCATTTTTCTGGTTATCCCTGTTAACGCAACAATAGACGCAGGAATATCAATTCCAGTTAAGATAAAATTCTGATACTGATCAATTATCCGACCCCCTTCCATTTTAATCATCCCAATTTCAATAATTTTATCAGACGCATAATCCAATCCCGTTGTTTCTAAATCTAAAATTATATACTGTTTATTGGTGATTTTTCCTTTTTGTATACATTTAACATCCCTCTCTGATTTGGAACCCTCCTGTGCAAGCCAATCATACGATGCACTTTCTTTTGCAGGACTCATTTTTTGCATCAGCCAGATTCCTTCGCAATCTACCGGTATCCAGCTTGTATTGTGCGTTAATATCTGAAATCCCTGCTCTGAATTTGTCGAATACACCATGATTGCTTTTCCCTTTTTAATATTGTCACATACCCGACTCCAAACTTTTTCTCTCACCCTTGCCGATACTTTTCCTACATATACACCAATATCAATTTCTATAAACCACTTTGTCAAATCGCCTCGCAATTGCGGCGGACATCTTGTTACAGACAATACAACCATCTTTTTTCCCTCTAATAGGATACTCCATGCTCCTTTTCACCTTCCTGATTATCCCATAAGTATAATGTGCTTTGATAATCCTCCTCTTTAAAATCATCAGAAAACAGCCACTTAATATCATGTACCATTCGATCTAATATTTTCCCATTTTTTAATGCATCCCTCACCTTTCTCCGTGTCTCGCCATCCACATCTTCTATCAAACCTGATGCAATTTCAAATGCAATCGGAATTGTAATTTCTGCTTTGTATAAATCTGCAATGTCATATACAAACGATAACTCATGCCCTACATGTACAAACCCAAGCCCCGGACTACAGCCTAATGCACAAATCACCGCATGAGCGATTCCATATAAACAAGCATTTCCTGCCGACAACGACTTATTGACAGTATCCCCTTTTTCATATGCTTCTGGATCATAGTTTCTGCCATTCCACTTGACATTCCATTTTTCAGATTGCTGTTTATAAATCTTCCTAATCCGACTCCCTTCCCTGCCCCGAAGCTGTTGCATTGTCAGCTTTGATACATCCTCCTCAGGGAAACGCAATTGATACATCTTTCTTGCCACCTGTACATGCAGTTTTTCATTACTTACATATTTTGCCTGCTTCAATAATAATGTAGAATGATTTGTCAATGCACGTCCGCTGGCATAAAATCTCACCCCATGTTCCCCAACCCATATAATTGTAACGCCTGCATCTCCTATCAGTTCAACTGCTCTATGAGATATGTCTGTTCCGGGTCCCAGCAGCAAAGTAGTAATCATCGCCGCTGGAATAGCTTTGGTTCCCTGTTCATCGTGAACAGTAATCGCACCATTATCTCTACTGATTTTACACCGTTCTGCATACACAAAAGTAATTCTGTCCTTAATCGTTCCCAGTGCCTGCAAATCTGGTTTCTTAATACCATTCATAAATCTGCCCTCATGACTGTCAGCAGACCAAGTCCATACGCTTTCTCTCTGCCCAATCCTTCTACCAGCACTTTTCGGAACTTTTCCACATCATTCACCTGCAATATTCCTTCATAGGTAACTGCCAAAGCACGAACTATCCGCTCATATCTTTTATTAAATGACAATCCTGTAGTTTCTACAATTTCCAAATTATCCCCTACAATGTGAAAACCATTTTTTTCTGCCTGTTTCAAAAACCATTGTTCTTGTTCCCTGCATGTGCGGTACGCAACACGTTTTCCGCGTCCATCCGCTCGAATTTCACATTTTGTCGGATTTGCCACGATTCGAAATCTCCAAACGGATTGTTCCGTAATTCTGTCTAATAAAACATCATAAGACTTTGTTTCACAGATAGATCCCGGATTTCCAAATTGTTTAACAATTCCTGATAAATCCGGCTTTTTGCTGCTCAACAGTAACAGGTATGTTTTTCCTGCCAGTTTGTCCAAACGCCAAAGATTTCTCAGACGGCTTCCCTCCTCACGTTCAAACGACATTTCAACTGCTCCGTGAAATTTATTACGGGATACCATCGCTATTTGTGTCTGCCGTTTCGTAGTATCTAATTCTACTCTTGATAAATACATTAGCTGCTCACCCCCAATTCTTTCATAGGATCATGTTCTGTTTCTTTTAACATATTCTCCTTGCATACAACCCTTCCCGACATGTCCTTGACATTACGATATCCATAACGTCGGTCATTGGACTCAAATGAAATCGGCACATCTTTTTTCAATGCTCCATCTGTCGATTCCATTATGATCCTAAGAACTGTTTTATTTTTTTTCCATAAAAGACGATCCTGACGCCACCTTGGCAACAGCCACGGATAGGAATACAAAGTCTCATATAATTCTTTCTCCCTGATTCCCATATCCAACGGCATCGTCGGCGGACATGCCTTTCTTCCTAAAAATATTGCATACTTAGGATGACGTAAGGCTGTCTCTATTTCCGTTAAAAATTCTTTATCCTTCGTCGACAATCCAACCAAAAAAGTTGCATCACTCAGATAGACTCTGGTAGACAAATTCTTATTTAATTTTTTCCCCATATCCGTGATTTGAAAATCCTTTAGATATTCTCCCTGCCAGTCAATCCGTACTCCAAACTGTAAAGTATTTAACTTTTCGAGCGATGTTCCTCTTTTTAGTCCAAGAGCAGCCGCAACCATTCCAAGAACTCCACTTTTCGTAGGATAATAATCCGTATCTCTGTGATCATACAGTGACTCAGATCCCCATGACTGCAATGGTCCATTCAAGCGCAGCAATAACGTATACAAACGATCACTCTCCCTTTTCGTCATTTTTCTTGATTTCTGCAGCAACCATCGTTGGCAGATCATCCATTTTGACTCTCTCTGCATTTATACCTGTTTCATCCAGACAAACTACCCAGCTTTTTTCCGGCTCATCCACATAATTTTCATATACCTTTTGGATGTACTCGATGAACGTCTCAATGGATTTTTTTTCATAACCGTCTTGACTTTTCGGCACCGGCTTTTCAAATGCTCCTGCCATATTAACAGGCTGATCTTTTCTAATCGTCACATAGGTAAAGCACGGCACTGTTCTGTTTGCAAATGTATTCTGCTTTCCATTTGGCATGGACTTAATAAACGCTTCCAGATATCCATTGATCACACTGCTTATTTCATCTGCATCCAAACCATCGTCAAATAATTCCCCAATGTTTACATTAGTATATCTGTAGAGAGTAGAGGAATTAAATTCCACCGTGCCTAAATGTCCTGCACCTGCTGAGTCCTCTTCACCACAATCATCTACTGCAGTAAAATAATCATATTCATTACTTACTGCATGCGTGGATATGCAATGTGCAACCTGAGCGGCTGCATCACAGGATAGCTCCGGATCACTCGCTGCCATTCTTCCAAACAATAAAATATCAATGCTTGGATTTTGATTTAACGCTTCTCTCCATCTATCTTTATATTTCTTATCTTTTTCCTTTTTTCCTGTATCATCCATCGCATACTCTAAAGCTACATTTGCTAATGCATCTATCTGCTGAGAGCTGATAAAAAACAACACATCTTTTTTCCCACTGTCTCCTTTAATCTTTGCCTTTACTATTGCCTCTTCTGCCATCTTTTCTAACTCATCATCTCCTTTTTCCGGTGCAATCTCCTGCATTTTCCGTACAAGCATATTTTTTATTTTTTTAGTACGATATCCCACCTGATCTTTCTCAAACAAATCACGAAACATCAATCTCATTGCTCTTTTCCACGCCTGAGAGGAAACTCTTGCGCGGTTTGCTCCTCCAAATACTGCCGTCTTAGGACTTCCTGTATCATCCCTGTTTACACAGCTCGGCGGCACTGTTTGCAATACATGTACATCCAGATATAAATTTTTATTTGTCTTCATTGTCTTCTTCCTCCTTATTGATTCGATAAAAATCTTGTGCCCATTTTAAACTCACCTGTGGTCTTGTGTCTTGAAACTGAAACAAATAGATATCTTGGGCTAATTCTGAATAGTTAATCGCTATTTTTTCCTTCCGTATTAATGTCACCATGCTTTTTAGATGATAAAAAAGCTCCGGCATATCTTTAGAGGTCATCAGCATCTGAAGCTTTCTTTGCATCCTTTTTTCCGCATCCGGATCCTTATCCTCCCTATTCAACGCATATGACAGTTTTTTCATCGTTTTTCCTATACTTTCATATTTTTGTTCTGTATGCACACACTCTTTAATCAAATCATTCCCCTGCTGGTGCCAGGCAAATAAGGTAAGTGCCACATAACAACTCCATTCCTCCTCTGTCACCTCCCCTTGGTTATTCCAAAAAACTTCTGGCATATTTTCCAATAGAATCCCATATAACTCCGGCACTTCTCCCGGCTGGTGTCCCATTCCCCGGCGAAGTTTTGCAAGAGCCGCATAATCCTCTGTTTCTTGTATGCATTGTATTTTTTTTGTAACATATTGACCTATCTCAGACCATTTACTCACGTTTTTCCCTCCCATCTTTTTTTCCCTTTGAATATATCCTGCAAAGTACGCTTTTAAATAATCCAAACGCCCTTGCACATGCCATTGTGTATTGAGGTGCCATGCCGGATACATACTCAAAAACAACATCATTCGCTATTCGAGCAGATATTTCCTGCCATTCCCATTCCTTCTTTTCCTGAATGCTTTTCCCTGGTTCAATACTAATAAGCCACTCCCGAAAAGATTGATCGATCTTATAATAATATGCAGATGATAATTTATCTTTCAGATTCTTCACATTGGCATTTTTTATTTTATCATCGTTACCAGGAAACATTTCGAAAACCAGTGTTTTCGCAAATACATAAAAACTGTTTTGAGCTACCTTTTCACAATTTGCTATCTCATTAGTAATCAGCGTCCTCCACTCTTCTCCCTTTTCTTTTATAAGTTCCTTTGACATCGATAAATAGTTGTTGATCAGTTCACCGTTTGTATAACTCATGCCATCCCCATATTCCAGACCGACCATTTGAAATGTCACTATATCTCCAGCATCGAAATGCAGTTCTTTCAATGTCTCCAACCAGCGAAGCAATCCCGGTTTTAAATTTTCCTGTCCCCTGCTGACCAGCAGACTTGGAAATTCTCTCCAGCCTGCTACTTCCTTCTTATGCCTTTGAGGTTTCGGATCTTCGTTTTCGTCCCTTTTCAGCAATGTCATCGGTTCCACTAAATTATCCGTCGAACTATAATAATCTCCTCCTATCGACCGGTATTCCTCTATTTTATCATCGTTTCTTAACAGCAATAATCTTCTGGATTGAAGCGTATACAGTTCCGGCAAATTGTCCGCAGGTGGGATTTCTATTCCCGGATCCACTCTTGGCTCTTGTTCCCATATCGGTTTGGGTTCTGCCCAAGCGTTTCCATTGTTATCCAGAGGACATAAATTTAATAATAATGACTTATAAAGAGAATCTCCCTTCACCATGATCAGTCCCAATTGCCCAAGCCATCCTACACCGGTAGCTTTACTTTTCCCATCTACTTTTGTTTTTACATTAATAGAATATGCATTATTATAGACAAGCCACCGAGCCGCCTCTGCATAGGAGATATTTTCTACATATTTCCCATCGGTTACATGGAAATGATGTCTGGAGGCTTTATTATTACTTTCTTTAATATTACCATACAGATTTATAATTCCATAATTTGTGCCTTCCTTAAGATTCGCTACCTGCCAGAATGGAGTCTGCGGATGGAACAAATAAAATCTCTCCCGATATGTTTCCAAATATTTTTGAAATGCTTCCGCATCAAAAGAACCACGCTCCCAGTATGAAAACCAGCGTTCTAATATTATTTCCACCGGATCAAGACAATCTAATACATCTTCCTTTTGACCGTCACTATCATACCTATAAAACACAGTGATGACAATTGAAAGTAATAACCGATAAATTGCCGCATCCTGTGTAACGGTCTCGCCCGACAGTCGTTTATATTGATGAGCATTTTTAAAAACATCTAATAAGGAAACCTCTTTGATCACATTTTCATAATTCAAAACCTTGATCCATGGTTTATACAGCAAACAATATTCCTCATTCATTTTTCTCCTCCTTTTCCTCTACCAGACCCATTTCAAAATCATAATGCAGCCGATGTCCACACAGGGTTGTCGTATTTTCAGAATCCAGCAGTAATATTTCTTCGCCTTGAAGCCATGGGTTCTTCTGCCATTCCTTCAGCCTTGCTTGTCTTTTCTGAAGTTCGTCCATCGTCTTTCCCATCATTCCCTTGACAGCAAACAGATGTGGTAAATATATTCTCTGTCTCGCTATGTCGATTCCATCCTCTTCTTCCAGATAGTCAAACCGAAATACTTTTGTCCTAGAATTTCTGCTTTCACCGACAAAACCGATTTCATTTTCTCCAAATTCCTTCATAATGATAACCTCAATCGAGGATGTAATGTCTCTTACGCCCATTTTTCCTTTTTTCTCACCGCCCTGATGCTCATTATCTAGAATCCTTTGTATGTTATTTTGGGGTCTGCTTAAAAGAAATGTTCTGGCTCTTCCCTTTTTATCCTTTATTTCGTTCAGAAAATCATTTTTTGCGGTGAAATACTTTGTATTTTCTGCCATTCCACAATCGTCATCTTCGCAATATACCCTCTGCACCAAAGGAGATATGTCCCGAGGGAGAATAATGCTGTCCGGCATAATATGCAAAGTACGCATAAGCAGATAATCCCCATAAACACTTCTGCTTCCATCATCATACTGCATTTTTCCTTTTTTATCACCCAATTCCATTAAAATATGACATTCGGGCTTTTCCAGTCTCCGTGGTCTGGATAGCTCCTGATCCGGATTCCTTCTGTCATGCCGCTGCAATCTTCCTATCCTTTGCAGAAATAAATCCATTGGGCAAGGCTCCGTGATCATAATATCAGCATCATAATCCAATGACTGCTCCAACACCTGTGTCCCGATCAATATAAATTTATATCGATCCTGATTTCTTGACTTTTTCCCCATTCTTTTGAGCAATAATTTTTCCTTCGTCAAACGGTCTTCCATAAGAAATTGTGCATGGTACAGCAAAACCTCTGCATCCGGAAATGCATTTCTGACTATTTCATAGCAGCCTTGTGCGTTTTTCACTGTATTGAGTATTACACTTGCACATCCGCCGTCACACAAACTATTCTTTAACAATTCAACCATCTGATCCAAGCCATTCAAATAACCTATTTTTATTGATTTGTTCTGTGTTTTCTGAGGAATTTCCACCTGTTTCACATTCATTCCGTCTGTCCATGTCAGCATTGGATATGCGATGTTGTTTGTCCATTCCCCCATTACTGCAGATTTCTTCAAGTGTCCGGAACCCGATAATTGTTTCCTTTTGCTGCTGCCTACAAGGTATCGTTCTACCAGTTCTTTTCTGCGTTTTACCGATAATGTTGCCGAGAGTAACACTACCGGCACACCATATCCCGCCATCCACTCGATTGATTGATCTAAATATTGATTCATATATGAATCATAAGCGTGGCACTCGTCAATAATCACAACTTTACCTGACAATCCCAAATGACGCAGCATGAAGTGCCTTCGTCTTAGAGACGCCATCAGAAACTGATCCACAGTTCCCACGACAAAATCTGCCAGCAATGCTTTTTTGTTACCTTGGAGCCATGGATGTATATACACCCCAAAGCCATCGTCTTCTTCATCTATCAACGACTTTCCTCGTATAATCTGTTGCTGATATTCTTTATTAAATTCTGCACCTCCATGCGCCAAACGAATCGCGCTGACCGTCTCCTCAGATATACTAAAGGCCCATTCATATAACCGGTCATACAGACCATTCGCAGTTGCCTGTGTAGGCATTCCGAAAAATACGCCTTTGCAATGACATTTTGATGCTATTACCTCTGCGGCTCCCAGAGCTGCTTCCGTCTTTCCCACACCCATTTGAGCCTCAAGTATGAATATTCCCGGTTCATTTGTTTCATCAACCGCCTTTAAAACAGCTTCCTGAACATCATTCGGCAGAAATCCAAATCTTGCCTGAAAAATATGTCTGCTCATGTTGCATACTTCCGGCTGCCATACTTGGGGCAGATGTAATTTAGCCCAGCCATTGGCAATCCTGTCACCATAGTCTTCCTCATCAAACGACTCATTAATGTCAATCAGCGGAAATAGACTTGTATTACTCGCAATCCAATCTGCCATGATCAAAAGTCCGGTAAGAATGATCTGATCATTTAACGTTAAATCAGCCATTACATCAATGGATGGTATTCCAGATATCTCAAGAGCCTCCTTAACAATGGAATACCAGATTTCTTTCCAACGCGCCTCCTGTTCTTGATTTCCTTCTTCCCCATAAAAACTTCCGGGATACAATGCCACCAAATCACTCGAACAATTCAGACCCATTCCTGAATAGGGCTTTCCGTGATGTGCACCGATCACGCAGGAAATGCTTGAGTTTAAGCAAATGCCAATCCGGTCACTTTGTAATATCCATTGCCCCGCATAGGAATGAGGTGTATATTCGCGATACATTGTGTTTTCATGAATATGCAACCCCTTCTCCATCATTTCGTCACTCAGCAAAGGGATACTTCCGGATATCCTTCCTTGGAAATGCGAAGTAGCCTTTCCAATATCATGAACATAGGCACAAAAAACCGCAATATCGCAAAAATCCTGATACATAATAGAGCAGTTCTCAATTGTTGCATCTGTAACCCATTCCTCCAACAATCGGCGCATCACCCCTGCCGTGTCTCTTAAATGAACCCATAACGGCAACCAAGTGAGATTGTCTCCTGTTTTTCCTATCAGCAATTTATCAATCATTTTCTTCCCCCTCCCTATTCATCTGCAAACACTTTTCATCTACACATTTAAATTACCACTCAATATATCATTTGTCAATAATTTAATTGTCATTTTTTCTTAACAAATCCCTCCATTTTTCCGATCCGGATATCCATGAATTTGACATGCGTATTTTAGAACACTACCCACCTGCAAGCGGAGGCTACGGATATGGCTCTTGATATAAGTGTGATGAAACTCCTTAGTATTCGAGACGTTATGCCGCTGGGATTTGCCTATGATTTTTGCCTTAATAAACTTAAAATACCCGGAGGCTGTAATCTGGAAATTGTCACTAACGGCTTGCGAAAAATCTGATTGCTTTGCTGTTTCGATGTTTGATGAACGCGTCTTCCCGTATTCGCCTCCGGGTGGATCCAGGTGTTTCGAAAGGCACTTGCGTTCGCCACTACTTACGCCTTGTTTTGTAAGGCGTTATGTAGTGCTGCGTAACGCATTGTAGCGCAAGCGTGCCGACCGAAAGAACTGGATCCACCCGAGAGGCTTAAATCGTCCAGACACATATTCATCGAAACATTGCAAAGCAAAGTTTTTTTCAGCAAGCCTACTGATCTGCGACAATTTCCGGATTACAGCTTTGCGGGTTCTTATGATATCCTCTATTCCTCCATAAATTTCAGGTACAGTTTCCGCAGGATAAACGCTGCCAGCAGCACCGCCACAACAACGACTCCGCCCACGATGTACTTCTTGTAGTCCTTCTTCTCGGTAAATGCAGTCAATGGCGAATCAACGATCTTCTTATCCGACTCTGATTCCACATACTCCTTCCCCAGATCCTTTTTGATATACTTGATCGCCTTTTTCTTTATCTTACCCTTTTTCATGACTGCAAGATTCTCCATAATGACCTTCTTTTTCTGATCATAGGAAAGCTTTTTAAAGCTTTGATCCCGATCCTGTGCCGCCATGTCATCATCCGTCGCCAGCCACTCCCCGGTATTGCGACTGTCGCGGAGCGTCTCCTTCCCCTCCGCCGTCTCGCCATACACATACTCCCTGTTCCGATAGAAGATCATGTCCGCAGGCGTCTTGCTGTTAATCTGCAGAAAATGGTCGGATTCATCATAGCTGAAGTATATCTTTCCGCTATAATCGTCCAGCTGCAGACGGAATTTGCAGAAATCCTTTCCGTTGCGGGTAACAAGGAAATAATACTCAGATACGCCTTTCTGTGAATACCAGGTATTATAAATGTAAAACGGCCGGCAGATCCGAAGCACATCATCATCCTTCACCTTCTTCATCAGTTCACCAAGCTTATTATCTTCCTTGGAAACCTTCTTGGTGTAACTGACATAATCGTCCTCGCGGAGCTGTGCATATTTATTATATTTCTTTACCGCCTTATCCACATGCTTCCGAAATAACGGCTCCACATTCTTCAAAATGTAGGACGGCATCTCCTTCCCATAAATACCATTAAAATCTGTCTCAAGCGTGTACGCTTCTGCCTGCTTTGCCCCGGCAGCAATGCTTCCGAGTACCGCCAAAATCCCCATGCATAAAAGTAATGCTGACTTTTTGATTCTCCCCATAGTCATCCCCCTCTCTTTTTCTAAATATACCATGGGGATTTATCTGTTTTCTACCCTATTTATTTAAGTTATTTTCTATAATTATTACTTTATCGTATTACAATAAATTTTTGTTGACATTTTTATCAATCAATGTTATAACAGTTTTATCGTAATACGATAAATCATTATGTGCTTATTCAATTTGGCCAATGAACGCACAACTGGGGGAGATAACGATTCAACAATCAAATATATTTAAAAACTCAGGCAGCCTGAAGCTTTCTGCATTCATCGTCGTTCTGGCATTGTTGATGATCGGCTGCATGTTCCGGAGCAGAAACAGTAATATTCATTCTCACTTTCCGCCCGGAAAGAATGCACTGTGTTTCCAGGATACCGGACAGTATCCTGACATTGTCAGCTATGATTACAAGGGACGCGTCTATGTTCCATACGGAAGAAGAAAAACAGGCTGTGGGAAACCATGCGTTGGCGAGATCGAACAGTGTATTGGTTATGCTGAAAACTCTGACGTGTCATCCGGGAAACAAATAAAAGAAACAGACAATGTGGATAGCGGTGTGTATCTTTATACATTAAAAGGGGACGATGCTCACTGCTATCTACTGGAATATATGGAGACCGGGCTGATGGATGAACCAACCTATTTAAGAGCTGTTGATACGAAAAAGCAGGACTTGAAACAGCTCGATCCAACAGAATATATAGAGCCCGACGATGCATATGAAACAGCAGGAATCTGGAAACATTAAAATATTATAATTCATGACAGGAAAGGATTTGATCAATATGGAACAGAAAACATTGGCAAGATGGCTTAAAATAATCATTATCGGCACAAGCTTGTGCGGCATAGTAGTCGGCGCATTTCTTCTGCCGGAAATCGGAAAAGAAATAACAGCTGCACACAGGGAATTTTCTTCCTGGCTGATTCCATGGCTTATATTTCTGTGGCTGACTCTGATTCCCTGCTATGCTGCACTGGTGATCAGCTGGCAGATTGCTGACCGAATCGGCAGGAACCGCTCCTTTACCATTGAAAATGCCGTAGGGCTTGGCCGGATTTCAAAGCTGGCAGTCGCTGATACCGCTTTCTTTTTCATCGGAAATATAGTATTGTGGTTATGCGGCTGGAATCATCCGGGTATTGTACTCGGGTCGTTGCTAATCTGCTTTGTTGGAATTGTAATCGCTGTAGCGATGGCAGTATTGTCACATCACACAAGGAAAGCCGCCGCACTGCAGGAAGAAAATGATCTGACGATCTGATCACTACTATGAAAGGACACACGTTATTATGGAAGAATTATTACCGGGAAAGATTATATTTAATATTGATGTGATGCTGGCAAAACGTAAAATGAGTGTCACAGAATTAGCAGATAAAGTGGGGATCACGATCGCCAATATGTCCATCTTAAAAAACGGAAAAGCCAAAGCGATAAAGGTATCAACCCTGATCAAGATCTGCCATGCGCTGGACTGCCAGCCCGGCGATATATTGGCATACCAAGAAGAGTAATTTGATTTAATTTCATAGCATTACTTTATACATATATTGTATTCTCACTCCTTGCTTTGTACCCATGCTATTTTGTTGCGTGGGATTCATTGCATAAATTCTTTACATTATTCCAACTTAACACCGAATTGTTTAGCAATCAATTTTCATTTTCCATATAAAAAAGATGCCGCACGATTGTGCGGCACCCCTTTTATATGGTTATCCGATATATTCCATTATTTGAATTTCTTATATCCGCTCTTCTTCAGAAGCTTCACATTTGCTTTGCGAACCTTTGCGGAAGCGCCCTTAACCTTAATCTTCTTCTTGCATCCCTTGAAGGACTTCTTAGCGACCTTCTTCAGTTTTGCTTTCACCGTCAGAGTCTTTAACTTCTTACAGTTTGCAAATGCTGCAGATGGGATGGTCTTAATGTTCTTATTCAGGGTGATCGCCGTTGCCTTAGATCCCTTGAATGCCTTAGCGCCGATCGCTGTTACCTTGTAACCTGCTGTCTGCTTCTTGATTGTTGCAGGTACATTAAGCTTCTTAGCCTTAGCACCCTTCTTAGTCAGGCCAACTACCTTTACGGTACCCTTAGCTACTGTTGTAGCTGCCTTTGTTACCTTGTACTTGTAGTTACCGGAAGTAAATGTAGCATTTACCTTAGGTCCAACGATAGATGGAGCACTTGTAACAGCTGCCGGTGTTGTTGTCTTTGCTGCAGGTGCAGAAGCAGATGGTACTGCTGATGGCACGTTTGAAGGTGAAGCTGAAGGTACCTGTGTTGGAGCAGCCGGAGACTCAGCTGGTTTCGCATTCGGATCGATCTGCTTTCCTGTCTGCGGATCGATATAAGTACCATTTGCAACATCCTTCAGAAGCTGATCAAGACCGGATACGGTAAACTCGATTGAAACGCTCTGGCTTGGAAGTTCAAGTTCCTCATTAGCACTTGCATCATCTAATGGATGACTTCCCTCATCAGCCCACTTATCAATTGCCATGAATGTATAGTAATCATTCTTGTTTTCCTCAGTCTTCGGTGGGAGTACAGAATCCTTCAATACTTCCTTACCGTCAAGCTTGATTGATTTTGCTGTAACTGTAACGCCCGGATATGTCTTCCATGCAATATCTGTAGCAACACCTAACATGTTAAATGCATTTGCTGCTGAAAGATCAATTCCATCAATTGATACGGTGTAATCACCGTCCTTGTCAAAGTATACATCCTGTACCTTTGTCGTATCAGCAGCCTCATTACCGGCTGCCCTAATATACTCAAATGCATGTGCATCCTTAGCCAGCTTCTTCTGTGGCTTAAATGCATCACGATAATCCCAGGAAGCTGTCTGATACATCAGGTATGCATGTGCACCCTTCTTCTCCCAGAGAGACTTATCGATGTACTTACCATAAGAAATCTCAGGAGTATCATCATTCAGAGCCTTACCTGTCTCAGGATCGATGTAAGAACCATCTGCAATATCCTGAAGCACTTTATCCAGTCCAGTAACTGTAAATGTAAATTCAATACTCTTAGATGCTACCGGAAGCTTCTCTGCATCATTCAGTTCATTCAGCGGGAAGAACTCCCCATCCTTTGCATATGCGTTAACAGCCATGAAGGTGTAATACTTGTTATCTTCCTTTACAGTCAGATCAAATGGAGCATCTGTTACTTCCTTGCCATCTACCTTCATGGTAGCATTGGTAATCTTGATTCCTGACTCTTTGTAGGTCTTGTAATCGATATCTGTAGCAATACCAAGCATCCTGTAATTGTTTGCTGCACTCAGATCAACACCGTCAAGAGAGATTGTATACTCGCCGTCCTTTGTGATCTGAACATCCGTTACCTTTGTATTTTCCTTTGTTACCTCATTTCCACCGGCCTGAATATACTGATAAGATCCCTCATCCTTGCCAAGGCTTCTCAAAGGCTTGTATGCGTTACGATAATCCCATGTTGGTGTCTGATAGGTAATATATGCATGAAGTCCTTTTGTTTTCCAGAGTGTCTTATCTACATAATCACCAAAGTGAACATCACTGTCATCGCCATTCGATGGTACACCACCTGAGATCTTTGTCATGGTAGCATCACCGTCAGCCTGGTTGATCGTGTTATAGAAATCAGCGATATCCTTGTAGATCTGCTTGCACTCAACACGGTCGAAGTACTGGCTTGTCTCCCAGAGGCAAGGAACTGCACTGATCTGCTGTGCTGCTGTAAAGGTATCGTTATACCACTGTGTTACACTGGCATCAACACCAGCCGGGTTACATACGGCACACTCACCGATAATGATGCCATAACCGTTATCAGAGAACTTCTCCTTCATCTGATTGAAGTACTCATATGTTGCCTTCTGGTCACCAACAGTATATGTACCTGTACCACCGTCACCACAGAAATCCCATGGAGTATAGTAATGAACAGAGATGAACAGCTTGTCCTTACCGTTCTCAGCAATATCGGTCGGCATCTTGTATCTGTCATCTACTGTCTTGGAGATATCAGTATCATATCCCGGAATCAGGAGATGTCTGTATGTGTTGTTGCCGCCTGTGCTGCGGACAATGTCAACAAACTTCTGGTTGATCTTATTGGTCATCTCATATAACTCGTCTGTCTTTAAGTTACCACCTAAGGTTACGATATCCTTACCTGAATTGTCCGGCTTTGCATATCCCTTTGCAGGACCATTCAGACAGATTGCATCGTTCAGACGGGTTCCGAGCTCCTCGTTAGCACCCTCGAAGATCAGGTGGTCAGAGTAATCTTTGAAACGCTCAGAGATCTGTGTCCAGTAGCTCTCATAACGAGTCCATGCTGCTGCACGTGTCTCCTCGTCAGCTACCTTGTTGCCATCTGCATCTTTCTTGCAGGCACCAAACTGCCCCCACCACTGGTTATCCCAGTGATCATTGACGATAACATACATCCCCTCGTTCAAAGCGTAGTTTACGATCTCCTCGATACGTCCAAGGAACTCCTCTCTCAGAGTATATGTACCATCATCGATATCTGCATTAGACCATGCTACCGGAATACGAACGGTATTGATACCATATGAATGTAATGCGTCAAAATACTCCTGTGTGGTTACAGGCTGTTTCCACATGGTCTCGCCATCTGTTGGTGTAGCATCCTTCTTCTGGTCAACCGGGATAACTGCCTCCATGGTATTACCAAGGTTTACCCCGGCACCCATCTCGTTCTCGGCGAGCCACTTTGAAGATAATTCCTTACGAACAGTTCCGTTATCCTTAACCGTCATCTTTGTGCCGGTACCCTGGATCGTTACCTCTCTGCTCTCTCCTTCTGTAATGTTAGATGCTTTCTCCGGAAGCTTCTCACGAAGTGTGATCTGATCCGGTGTCAGCACCTCTGTAAATACGGTTTTGTCATCCTCTGCTGCTTCTGCGGTTTTTGTTCCGATTCCACCAACACTGAAGCTGGTAACAACCATGGAAAAACTCAGACAAGCAGCTAAAAGTCCTTTAAGATTTTTCTTTCTCAAGTCTTTTCCTCCTCTTTCTTGATATTCTCATTGTGAAGATTCATGATCTCTCCTTCCGAGATCGTTTGCTATAGCATACGTATATATTGTACACAAATATCCGGCAACATTCAAGGAATTTGTTGTTGATAATCACCATGAAAAATAGAGCAAAAATATAGTAAAAATTCAATCTTTCACAAAAAATACCCTTAAAATACAAAAAAGCAGGTGAATACATCACCGCAAAATTTTCATTATCTGCGGCGGTATGTAACCGCTCTGCTCTTTGTCACGGCAGCACCCGAATTGATGCCTGCCATGCTTCTATTCCCTTCTATTTGTAAAAAACAATACTGCTTCCGACGATCTTTTTGCTTTGATACATAGCACTGTCCGCCTGACGATATAGCCGCTCAAAATCCAGATCATCCTTCCTGTGGAAGGAAGCGCCCATACTCACATGGATCACTCTGCCGCCAAGCTCCGGAATACGGATATCCTGCATCCGCCCGATCACTTCATCCGCAAGCTGCTGTCCATGTACATCATCCAACATCCCCGGAATGTACATGGCAAACTCGTCTCCACCAAGCCGCAAAAGTGTGTCTTTTTCGCCGCAGATCCCCTGCAGTGTTTTCGCCACGGCAATGATCACCTCATCCCCGACTGCATGTCCGTATGTGTCATTGATTGATTTAAATTTATCACAGTCAAGGATCACAAACATGCCCGGAATATTCTGTGCGATCGTTTCTTTAATCTTGCGCTCTCCACTGCCGCGGTTGCGGATCCCTGTCATCAGATCCATCTCTGAAAGATACAGGAGACGGTTTTCTCTGCGCTTTTCCTCATCAATCACCTCAACTGCATACAGCACATGCAGTAAGTGTCCGTCCTCATCCTCATCCACCTTGATAAAACGTTCCCTGCACCATCCAGATACATTTCCAAGGTATTCATGGGCGATCGTGCATTTACCGCACATCCGATCCTCTAAGGTGGAAATGTCCGTAAATTTCCGAACGCTCTGTGCATACTTCTCATTGGCAAGCACTTCCATCACATTTCTGATCTGTACGGCAAAATCATCACCGCCCTCCGCACTGATCTGCTGCTCGATATGCGGTGTTGTCTTGATCATCTGAAATCTGCCGCTCTGCACATTGACCAGATGCATTGACAGATATATCTGCGCCAGTGCGGAATAGCTGTTCAGGCTCGCTTCCTGATTGGACTTATCAAAGGAATTGCGCAGCTTGAGAAGCGACACCAGAAACGTTCCGATCATGTCCAGAAAAAGGGACAGTTCTTCCATATCGGTATCTCTCGGATTGTCCACGCCGAAAAATCCGCTGATCTGACCATGATAACGAAGCGCACTCACTGCAACACATTCTATCTTCTGCGGTGCCAGCGTCTGATAAGTCATAGGATATTGTTCCTTGATATCCTCCACATTACGAATGATCACATTCTCATCCCGGTCAAAGGTATCATACCACCATCCGATGATATCCATATCGACATCCTGAAGAACATCAATCTGGGGAACAATCCCCTCCTTGCACCACTCATAGGTATTATTGGTCGCATGAGTGTGCAGATCATCCTCAAAAATATAGATCCGGTCAGAACCAATATGATTACCAAGGAATCGGATAAACTCCTGAATCTGCTCGTCCGGATTATCATGCTCCATCGCCGAACGCATCGCCTTATTGATGATCAGTTCACATCTTATCTCTGTTTTCATAATAATCTTGTATCCTTTCTCCCTGAAATACCCCTTTTATCTTCCTGACTATTTCTTTAACGTTCCCTCTGCGAGATCTCTCTCCGTCAGATAACCGGTCGAAAAAGCCGCATTGCATTCTGCTATCTCCTTCGTTCCATTAATATAATCGGCATAAAGGTCCCACAGATCCATGCCTCCGTCCGCTTCAAGTCCATCGTCATCCGGAAGCCATTCACGGATCAGTGCGATCCGTTCTTCCTTTGTTGTATCCCTGATCAATATTGATTTCATAGCCATGATCCTCTCTGCAAAATAAGTCGATTTAAATACATATTATTTCACCCTGCCTATAATGTCAACCATTCACGCTGCTTGACATATACTATATATAAACTTATAATGAAGTTGATTATACTCTCATTTTCATGAGAGCATCATCAATACCAAAGGAGGATTTGAAAAATGCAGCAAAGAAGTATTCCGATGTACATCATTCTGTCCATCGTGACCTGCGGACTGTTCGGTCTGTACTGGTTTATCGTTCTGACAGACGAGACCAACGAGGTGACCGGTCAGACACAGCTTGCCAGTGGTCCTATGGCTCTCATCCTTACCATTATCACCTGTAACATTTACGGTTGGTACTGGGCTTACAAGATGGGCGAGAAGGTTGATATGATCAAGGCACAGAATGGTCAGTCATCCAGCAATTCCGGTATCCTGTTTATTATCCTGCAGGCACTTGGTCTTGGCATCGTCAACTATGCACTTGCGCAGGATGCCTTAAACCATACCGCATAATGCTGTTACACTTTATGGAATGACAGAAGTAAAAGGATCTTTAAAATGAAAAAAGAACGAATCCGGAGATTATTGATACGCGACAGTATTGTGGTTGCAATTCTTGCCGTTTACGGCTCGATCGTCAGCCTGACTCATTGGAGTATTCCATGTATCGTTTATCAGCTCACCGGATTACAATGTCCGGGATGTGGGATATCCCGGATGCTTCTTGCAATACTGCACGGGGATTTCCGTGCAGCATTTTCTTTTCATCCGTTTCTGTTTGCAACATGGCCTTTCATCGCTTATCTGATTCTTCGCATGGATCATCGCTACGTGAACGGTTACGGAATGACACTAAAAAAACCAGACACAATTCTTGCCTGCTTTTATATGATCGGACTGGTCATTTTCACAATATGGAGAAATCTGTCCGCGATTTTATAAGCGGTATGCGATTATCCCCGAAAAACACCTCATCATATAAGAAGCCGGTCTGCGATTTCAGACCAGCTTTTCTTTAACGAATCCGATACTGACAGATCATACTTTCCTGTCCGTTTTTCCGGTCAGACTCTATCGCAAAGGTATCTTCGGTGAGCCAATGCACGGAAGACTCCTCAGACTGCGTCAGATTCTTTCGTTCCAGCAAGTATAATTTCCGTTCCGGCACATCAAGAATCCCAAGCTTTCGGATTCCATTCTCCGAGAAACGCGCCGACAAAAGAAGCTTGTCGCCGGACACATTGATCAACACAGATTCCGTATTCAGATCAGCATCCATGCCTTCCAGTTTTATCCGTTCCCCGGTCAGCTCATCCACCAGATATGTTGTTCCATTCTTCGTGAAAAGATCATACCGCCCGCCAGTAAATGCCACCCTGTCGACTTCGTTCGTCTCGTCATCCTCTTCCCCGATCACGACATGATGAAACAGCTCTTTCTTTTCTGCCGACTGCAGATCAAAACGATAGCAATCGTAGCATTCCTCTTCTGTCCCCTCTGATGCCGTTCCGATGATCATAGTATTTCCCAGGGCACGGACAAACCGGATATCCTTTTGCTTCGTCAGTTCTTCCAAAGACATCGCTTTCTTCTGCACAGTATCAAACCTGTAATACTTTGCCGTTTTCTGCGCCTTTCCCACAAGCGCGCAGTAATACCGGTCCGATATTTTCTCCCAGTTTGTTATCACGGGATAATTGCACAGGCGTTTTCCATCGATCCGGATATTGCGGAAAATATCGTTAAGCTTTGCGGTACTAATATCCTGTATGTCCCCGTCACACCGCAACGGATACTCATACGTCCCCTCGTCAGACTCCTTCGACAGAGTAAGCCAGAAACCACCGGTATCATCAACGGATAATAAAAACCGTTTCTGTCGAATCTTTCGTTCCTCCCGGTCACCACGATACAGATCATAAATATTTCTCACATACTGTTTCCCCTGATAAGAAATAACGTTGGCATTTGCGAAGCCCTTTTGTCCCTGCCAGCAAATCGTTCCCTTAAAGGAATGGATATTCCGGATCGACACACATGCATTATTCTGAACGGAAAAATATGTCTCCTTCCCCCGATCTGTGGAAACATAAATATCCTCATACGGTTCGACCGGCTTCTTTGCCGTCACATACTGTACCTCCAGAATATCATCGATATTCTTGACCGGCGAAACGTTGATCACAGCTTCAGAAGAATTCGTTGTCCCGGACGCTTTCGGCATATGCTGTTCCCGGATCTCTTCCCTGCCGTTTAACCGCACAATGGAAATAACCCACTGACGGAACTGTGCATTAACCTGATACGCTGTAGAAAGGGCAAGTGCCACCAGAATTACCGCAGCGGCTACCCGGTGCCATGCTGCCGGCTTCGTTTTTCTTCCCGTATTGACTCGCACTATTTTCCAACAATCTCTTTCTAAGACACCATCAATACAAGAATCCGTTTCCGCCAGACATTCCTCGATAAACCGGTCGTCAATCTCCCCATAGGCACGCAGTAATTTATCGGTCATCGCCATAGCCTCCCTTCCTCAGATGCGCTCTCAGCTTCTGATTCTCCCTTCTAAGGATCGACTTGACCGAGTTGATATTCATATTCATATCCGCCGCAATCTGAACAACAGGATCCATGAAGAAATATCTTCTGACCAGGATCATCCTCCGTTTCACCGGCAATTGTTCCAAGAAAACATTGATCTGTTCCGTCAGTTCCCCCAGCTCGATCCCCTCCGTCAGATTTGGCGTATCAGAAAACGTTTCTTCCAGTTCCTCAAAGGAAATCGTCTGCTGCCTGCTTCGTTTTCCTGCCAGATTGTAGTCCAGCCGGTCCATCGCGATATTCCTTGTAATCTTACAGAGAAATGCCCGGAAATAAGACGGACGTTCCTCCGGAATGCGGTTCCATACCGCAAGATAAGTATCCTGCACACATTCCTCCGCGTCCTCTCTGGAATGGAGAATACAATCCGCAATATGGCTGCATAATTTGTCGTATTTCTTTTTCGTTTCCCGGATCGCTTCCTGCGAGCGCGACCAGTACAGTTCAATAATATCCGTATCTTCCATGCAGTTTCTCCTTTCGCCGTCCATCCCATAAGTAGGAATATACGGCGAAAAAGTTTCACTTCCCCTCATCATACCCTTAAAAATGATAGGCATCTACCCATTCCTTCATAAGTGTTTCCTGCCTTTTCTGCAGCTTCGCAGTACGAGCTTCATCCTCCCCGTCATCCTGCGCCACCATATACAAGGAATATGTGACTCCGTCTCTGGTAAGATATGCATTTTTCTTATAAAACATATATTTCCCGGTTCTGGAGCTGCTGTCCACGACCAGCCACTCGTCTCCATCTGCGGATTTTAATTTTGTCTGTTTATATTCCACATTGCCGTCCTCAGAAACACCTGTCTGACCCGCATCCAAATGGGAACCCTTAAAAAATATCTCCTCCCACTGCTGCAATCGGATATGATCGATCTCATATTTATGCTCCAGCATCACCTGATCCATCGTCACATCACGTTCTCCCCTCACGCTCGCATACAATGACACCGATATCTCGGACGGCCTATAATTCCAGTCTGCCGTCACCAGCTTATCATACCCAATAAAATCAACCGCCTTCTTATCCGAATCAAAAGCCTTCTGACAATAGCCCGGCATTTCATCGGTATACGCAAAGTCCATATTTTTGTTCTGTTCAATGATCGTTTCCTTCATGCTGTCAAGCTGACCATGAAGCTCGTTAAAGTCGACCTGCTGCTTATTCCACTTCACAGTATATCCGGAACCACTGTCGCCGGAGTGCTTCTCGCTCATAAATATCCCAAGCTTCTGCGCCGCGTATACGGCTGTTCCCATCGCCAACAGGATCACCAGAACAACCGCTGCTGCCTTAAGCGGGAAATACGCCTTTTTCTTTCGGGAAGAACACTCTGCCCAGGATTCTGTCAGAAAGCGGTCATCAATGCCGGAAAGATATTCCAATCGATTTACTTCCTTCATATGCGATATCTCCCTTCTAAATAATTCTTAAGTCTCTTTCTCATACGAAACAGACTGCTTTTGATCCTGCTCGCCCCATAACCGGTCTGCCCGCACAATTCCTCGATCGATTCTCCGAACCAATAACGATGCACAAACAGATAACGTTCCTGAGCCCGCTCCTGTTCCAGAAATTCATTGATCAGCTCCGTCAATAAGCTTTCCTGTTCCACCTTATCCGGAATAATGTTTTGAAGCTCATTCGACAATTCCACAACCTCAGCTTTACGTTTCTGCCGCTCCATACTTCTGATCATATTGAGTGCCTTATTTCTGCATATTCTGGCGCTGTACGCAAATAAATTGTCCGGCCTGTTCGGCGGAATACTGTCCCATACGGCAAGCAGTACATCATTCATGCATTCCTCCGCATCCTGTGCAGAAACAAAATGACCTGCCAGCATTTTCAGCTTCGCCGCATACTGATCCTGAAGTGCCTTTACACCATCCTCTTCCCGGTTCCATAGCATTGCTATGATCTGCTTTTCATCCATAGAATACTCTCCCTTCTACTTATGAAGACACTTTTTCTGACCTGCAGGTTGCGTTTATTAAAATTTAAAAGTGAAATTTGAAATTTTTATTCTTCATCTCCTCCAACAGTCTCTACTCTTCATAATAATTGGAGTATTGTTCAAAAATCTCCTTTACTCTTCCATACGCTGCTTTCTGACGACGATATTCATCCACAATCCCCTTATTATTCATTTCTCTCGGACGACCTGCAAACCATTCACTGCTCACCCGTACATCACAAAACTGCCAAATATAAACACCCATGCTTTCTGAAAACTTCAAGCATTCTGACACCTGTTCAGACAGCGCATCTGCCTGATATTCCTCTGTCCATTTTCCGTGATAAGCATTATGACAGCCATACAAGCCTCCTGCTCCGATCTCGGAAACAATAAAAGGCTTACCCTTTCCATTTCCGTCCTCGACGATCCAGTCATATACCTCATTTAAATAATCGCGGACCGGCTTGTCCACATACCATCTTGGATATAGATTGCAGGAAATAACATCCGGCAGATCAAAGCAGATATCACCGAAAAATTTGCAGCTCGCAAATGTACATGGTCTGCTGTCATCCATTTCACGTATCAGCCGGAACTGCTTCTCATAACAGGAACGCCCAAACAATGTTTCACTCGCACATTCATTTAAAATTCCCCAAATAAAAATACATGGATGATTGTAATGATAAAATATCATTTCCCGGATAACCTGTTCCGCCTGCTCCTCAAACAATGGATGTTTCATCCTATCTTCTTCCAGGCCGCGTGCATGATTTTCTTCCCAGACCAGAATGCCAAGCTCATCACACAGATCTAGAAATATTTCATCGTTCGGATAATGTGCCGTCCGAATGGAATTTGCTCCCATCTGCCGTATTAGAACCAGATCATTATATATTGTCTGATACGGTAACGCACATCCATAATCCGGATGATCCTCATGACGGCATACTCCCTTGATCCGAAGTCTTTTCCCATTCAGCAAAATGTATTTACCCTGAACACATATCTCACGAAATCCAAAGCGTTCAATCAGATCATCGATCACTTCATCCTCTCGCAGCATTTGCAATTCCACCTGATACAGCACCGGCGTCTCCGGACTCCACTCCTCAATCCCATCGATCTTCAAATCGGTACAAAATTCATAATGTTTTTTAGCAGTATCTGTAAGTTTCCATTCAAAAGCATTATCTTTTATTTTTCCTTGAATGGTAATATCCTCATCTTCGTTCTGTCCGATTTTCAGTACATTGACTGCTGCCTTAACCTGAACATGCCATTGTTTATTTTCGCGATATGTTTTCACATGAACATATTCCAAATACAGATCACTGAGTTCTTCTACGACAACACCTCTTGATATTCCGCCGTAAGACATATAATCGTTCGGAACATGAAGCGCACTGTCTTTATGAAAACGATTATCCGCCTTGATCTCCAGCATATGTCTGCCCGGTTCCAAATCACTGACAACGACGGAAAACGGCGTATAGGCATTGTAATGATGTCCGATCTCATGTCCGTCCAAATAAACCGTTGCAGTATGGCTCACACCTTTACACTCAATCCGTACATTTCCCTGTGCCTGAAAAGTTTTACGATAAATCCCCTCTCCTCTGTAATCTGCAAAAAGCGGATGGTTCTCCCAGCAGCCCGGCACAGCAACCGGAAACTTCTGTCCTGCATAGCTTCCAGCACATGGTTCAAATTCCCATAAACTTTCGGTTAATTCCATTTGCTTTCTCACATAATGTGTCTTAAATGTCCGAATCATTTTATTCAATTCCTCCCTTCTTTAAATCAAGTTCCTATTATAAATAACTTAGTCTTCCCGTACCAAGGATGGAAACTCGCCCATAATATTTCTTATCTCCGGTCTCATCAACCGCAAGTCCTCTTACACCAGCAGTGAATAATATTCCCACGGCCAGATGACATCATCAAAACAGTTTTCCATATATTCCCAAATATCATCATCCGCATATCCCATCATCCGAAAGATCACACATACACTTTCCCGCAGCTCCCCATAGGAAAGCGTGCCTTTTCGCTGCTGCAAAAACAAAACCTGCAGTAACACCGCATACTCCATTGCCATCCATTCTAACTTCACAAGAATATCCAGAACCTGCTCCGTTCCCGGCGTGATCACTGCCGAAGATATCTCCTCCGCAAACAGATTTCGAAGATGCTCCTCAAAAGGTTGAAGCTTTTGCCGAAAATCCTCCCATACCTTCGTCTGACTGCTATCTAATTGCTCTGCCGCATCCGCAAGCGGCAACAAAAAATCCGCATATATATTTTGTCTGCGGTATATCTCAGAAACATCCAGAAAGAGCAGATTATATTCTTCCATTCGATCGCTTGTCATTTCGTCATTATCGCCGATCGCATCCTGAATCTCCTTAAGATCTGTCGCATTCTTATAAGCTTGGAACTTCTCCTCCAGGCATCCATTCTCTTCCAGTTCATTCAGATCCTTTACGATCAGAAAACAGATTTCCAAAGCAGTATTTAACTTGAGTCCCCTTGCAGTTACAATTTCCAACAGCCAGTCCCTGATTTCAAATAATATCGGATTAACCTCCGTAATTTCCCCACATATCGTTTTGCTTTCTTCCCGTTCCTGAAGCCGAAAAGATTCCTGCTGCCACAGCAGATCTAACACTGCCGGACAGCCCGGTGTCAGCGCACGTTCTATCCGTCCATTATATATATGTTCCTCTCTCGGAAAACTCTGGCAGGTATGTGAGATTGCCTGATCTCCATCCCTTATGACAATTTTACATAATTTCTCATCATTCAGAAACGGACACATTCCATCCTCGGTAAGTGCAATAACATAACCGTCCTCCCCCTGCCTCACATGGCTTTTCCATTCCTCGTCCCATCGAAAAAATGTCCCATCATCTACTGCAATACGCCATTGCATGCAGCAGGTCATTGGACATTTCGATGCAGTACATTGAAATTGTTCATAATAATCCGGTTGATATAATTTCATAGTAATCTCATATTCCTTTCTCAACCCTAATCTTTCTTCGCACTCTGCTATGAAGATACCTGTTTTAAAAGCAAAAAATCTGCGCAGATCATTTGCTTTCATCCAAAAGAAAATTACCTGTGTAAAATACTACAAGCCTTCGTTGTAAATCTTCGTAATTGCCGCCTGTGCTTCCTCCATCTCATGCTTCTTCCGAAAACGCTCACGATCCTCCAGAATTGCAAGCATTTCATCAACCACCATTTCCACGCTCGGATTCGTCATCCGATACAGATACCCCAGCATCCGCATCGCAGTATAATCGGTGTTCATATATTTATATGCAATTTCACGACATAATTCTTCCGGAAAATTCTTGTCCATCAGTGCCCGATACACCTCTGCACTGCGCGAGGAATTTTTATTGCTTCTATCCATCAAATCGTCCTCTCTTTAGAATCGTATATTTCTACTTTGTAATTATTTTCTGATCACTTCTTTCCCGGCATCGTTAGTAATAATAATTTGTTCATCATCTTTCCACTGAACAGAATTAACGGAATTTAATTTCACTCTCTGTGTTTTTACCTTTATGTATTTCTCTCCTCTTTTCGCCAAAATCACGACATGAAACTTCTGCGTCTCACCATCCTTCAAATACTTTCCAACAACGATCGCAATGTCACCATTTGTATGATTCACAGCAATATTTGTAATCCGTTCCTTCTTCTCGGTTTGATACAGAAGCTTATCTTCCGAATTAAGAAGTTTATGGTTCCCTGAATCGCCAGATGTCGCTTCCACATACGCAAGAGAATCCAGCGTATCGCCAAAGGCATAGCTCGAACAATATTTTTCCAGAAGAAGCTCCTGCGTAGATGCATCGTAAACACTCATACAGCCCATAAACGGACTCACATGAGAAAAAGCAACTATCATCTTGTCTTCAAGCCACTCCAGAGACATAATTCCCGTTGCCAGATGCGGTTCAACCGTAATCGTTTGGGTCTTGTCTGTCGTCTGATCCTGAATATATAAAAGCTGACTGTCGTCTTCGCAAACATACGCATTATAGCTTTTCTGTGTAGACACTGCAGACAAGACAGGTTGTGATGCGGATGCATCTTTTACTTTGTTATTCACTGATGTCACTGCCCGGTTGCCAGTTTCATCATTGACAAAGGTCTGTTTAGAAATCCGCTTGTCCTGATGAATCTCTGTCTGCTTTGTTCCAGACGCGCCGGTTATATTTGTATTCTTAGTTGTAACCAGAGTTATGGCTGCGAGAATAACGCAGATACCGGTCACGATGTAAAGCTTGGTCTTTTTCATTTGGATCTCCTTTAATGGTGTTAGCTTATTTTTAAACTATAAATCAAATAATGTGTTGTATTACACTGCTTTTACTCACAAGAATTTATTTAATGTTTTCATATCTTCCAGACTTAACTTACCTTGCGCGTGCATATCTTCCAACGGACCATTTCGAAAACAATAATGTACGACAAATCTTGCTAATAAGTCCACATCAACATTTTCGAAAAAAAGTTCCTTCATTTCTCTATTTCAAACATCAAGTAATCCTACTATAGCACAATCTGTTAAAAATAAATAGAGATATTCTCATATCAATCCTTTCAAATTTCTCAAACATCCTTTGATATCTATTTTGATTACTCTAATATATGTCATCCTATGGTTTCAAATCCCAGAATCAAATTCTTTACTATTTCAAAAATTTCCATACCTGGCTAAAGCTTAGCCCGGTATGGAAATCCATTATTCTAATATTATATTACAAGCGTAAGCTCTAATAAATCGTCATATCCAATTCTCTAAAAATATCTGCATCTTGCTCTAGTGAGATTATCTTTCTGTAAATTTCCAATTCAAAGTTATCAGCAACTCTTTTACCAAAATTCGATTCTATACTTTCAGTAATATCTACAATATCATAGATTGCTTCCCATGTAACGATAACCTTACGCTCTTTCATTTCGTCTTGCAGTCCTCAATTGTGTAATCATCTCAAAAGCTTCATCAACTGGTAGCTCTCCTTTTTCTTCCATATCATCAATACCGCGATCTAATAAACGAAATATATCACTTTCTTCATTTGTTCCCTGTGGTTTCATTACTGAAATATCCATAATAAACACCTCCCTGTCATCTTTATATCTAAGACTTCCCATACATCAATTTGAGGTATGGGAAGTCTTAGTTTATAATTTAATCACTCTTATGTTTGTTAATATATAGTTTATCGCATCTCACAAAAATATACCATACATGCTTTTAGACTTATAGAATCTCTAAGATAAAATTGTCTATTTCCTCTCTCCTTGACCGCTAACATGCCATTTCACTTAGAGAACGTTTACTTATTCACACAATTGTGCTATTTGACATAGTTTCATTCCACAACGGAACGATCCCTTCTTAATGCATTTCAGCTTAGACCGATTGCCCTAACAAGTTCAATCTGACGCCTAAGCTGATGCGTTTTAAGAGATAACTAAAAACAAACTTTTCGAAATCTGCCGTCAATCCGGAGGTAAACATTTCATATTTTCATAAAGTAGCCAGCGGAATTTAGTCTAGCACACCGAATTCCAATGACCTGTTTCCCGTGCCGTAAAATCCAGAAAATTTCGACAAGTTTGTTTTATTATAACAGAAAATGTATATTCTTACAAAATTATTTATAGAAAATCTTAAAACCCCAAAAAAGAGAAATCTTTCCACATTTTTTGTAAAATCAGATCTCCTGATAATAAATTAGTCATACACCCGTACTGGCAGTTCTTTCTCGATCTCTTTTAATTCTTGCTCAGAATAATGCATAGAAAGAATAATTTCCCTGGATAATCCACTTTCCAGCATTTTACGAATTGCATTCCTCCTTTCCTCTTCCTTTACATACATTTATTGTAAAACCAATTCCATGTTACGAAAAGACTCTTTTTTCCGTTCTATATTAATACGGCACTCCGCATTACTTTCCAAAGATTTTATATGTTCGAGCCAACAAAAAGAAAGTATACAAAAATTTTCACCATAAAAACAGAACCTCAGAGGTAAAATTTCTTGCCTCCGAGGTTCTGTTCGTTGCGCATATCTGACTGTAACTCTATATCATTCTATTTTATAAATATCGACATCGCATATTCTTCACCAGCAATCTCAATCTGCTGATATGCATACCTTTTCTCCAATACGTTAATATTCTCAACCCTAATTTCTCCGTCCACACAATATATATTTTTACAATATGAAAGAACATACTCATGTAACCTTTTCCTGCTATGCTTTCGAATCTTCTTCCACGAACAAGAAAATACTATTCATTCGACTTGTCAACTCCATAAATCAAATAATCTGTTGTAACTGAAAAAATCATTGCCAATTTTGATATATAATCTACAAATATTCTCTGCCTTCCCTGCTCGATTTTTTCAATCATGGCACTATCCGCATCAATTAGCACTGCCAGTTCTTCCATCGTATATCCTTTCTGAAGTCTTTGTGCCTTTATACGTTCCCCAATACTTTTGTAAAAATGCGACATTTCTTCTACTCTCCTATATTTGATATTTCTTTTTCAAAACTTGAATATGCTGCATTAATTCTTCAATAAAAATCCCCTCTCGCTTATTCGAACATAACTGTAAGTCTTGTCCAACGAAACCAGTATCATCCTTAAGTAAAACATCAATTGGAACATCCAAAGAATCAGCAATTCGACATAAGCAGGAGATACTTACCCCCTTTTTAAATGTCTCAACCCGCTGCAAATGTGCCGGACTAATTTCTGCTAATTCTGCAACATACTCTATCGTATAGTTGTTTTTTTCTCTAATCTTTCGAATATTCCTTCCTATTACTCTAAGTCTATAATCCATCTTTCTCTCCTTATAGTATTTTGAACATATAAGAAAATAGCACAAGCAATATTGCAAAAGTTTTTTTTCAGATGGAGTGTGAAAAAACATAAAAAAAGTCTTGCACTGTAATATTTATCCCGATATAAACATACATCAGACAATTATTTTTATACATAAAATTCCTAACAATATCAAACAGTTATCTGCTTTCTTTCGAAATGTCATATACAGCCTTTAGCAATCTGTCAACCATTTCTAAAGTATTCGGCTTAAATTGTTCTAATGTTGCAACTATCTCATCATCATATTTTCTGCTTCCTTTCCCTAACATAATATAATCCATACTTACTTCCAGAGCATGTGAGAGTTTCATTAGCGTCTCTGCCGAAAACCCTTTTTTGTTCATTTCTATTTCATATAAAAATTTTTCCGAAATATCTGCCAGATAAGCTAATTGTTCTCGTGTGTACCTTCTATCAGTGCGCAACTGCATGATACGTTCTCCTACTGTCAATATTTTCACCTTCCATTATTCAAGATATATTACCTATAGTTCTATGATAGCATTCCAGTTAATATCCCGAAATATGCGATTGACCGTAACATATAGAACTTCGGCTCATATATTCTATCATTTCTATATCTGTCATCATATTAATTTCAATGATGTAACCTTTTTTCCTATTAGTGTATTATTATCTTTATAAAATCGTATTTTGATTCAGAAATACGAAACAAAAAAGTGAATACATTACATAATGTTTTGATAATGTACCCATTTTCTTTATTTTCGTACTATAAATCCTCATTTTTGACAATAATATGTCATCCAATTCCTATGTTATATACAATATCCAAAAAAGAACATATCCAAAACCAATCTTGATAATATAACAATGTAGCACAACAAAAGCAAATAATCCCAAAAACACAGGAGATTGGATATGAGCGAAATCAAAACACACTTAGAAACCGTTTTTACCCCATACGAAGTAGAACTCATACAATATTTTTTTCTTTGTATAGCATATGAGGGAAGTAAATTCATTATAATGTTATTCTTCTTCCGGAATCTTCATCTTCAGAATGAATTTCTCACAGAAATATTTGTTCTGATCACGCTTCGTAACTTTTATGGAGGAATACATTTTAAACATTATCTGTCTTGTTTTGCATTCACTTTTGGTTTTGTTGTTACCGGATTATTATTGGCACATCTTATTTTTCTAAATAATGACACACAGATAATAATATTGCTTCTTGCATTATTTATTTCATGCACCATTAAACCGATAACATCATCCAACAGATCACCTCTATCTAGAAAACAAGAGGCTGTCTATCATATATGTGGTATAACCATAATTCTGCTTCACATACTCTGTTTTATTTTCTGCAAAACATTCCCATACAGAAATATCTGCTTTTGGGTTATTGTTTTACATACATTGCAGCTTATTGTTGCAAAAATTTTTACGAAAGGAGGAGAACAATGAAAAGACAGTTAATGAGAATAACAACAAGTATTTGTGCGTTTGCCCTCGCTTTAACTCCATTTTTCCATTATAAAGGCTCTAGTGTTTTCTTTTTTGGAGAACCAAAATATCCGGGGAAAAAACCTTTGCAAACAAGAAATAATTAGCATTCTAAAGTTAATTTTTTTGTTCTTAAAATGCACCTCAGGCTGAGGTGCATTTTATTCGAAAAGTCATTTTCTTGTAAAATGTATATGAATTGTAAAAAAATTACTTCCATTCCATTCAACATTTCCTATATCTATGCATCCTGAATACTTTTCAACAATCCTTTTCACATAAGCCAAACCAATCCCTCTATTTTCGCCTTTAGTTGAATAGCCTTCATTAAAAAATTTTCTATACTGCTCATATGGAATTTTGGCATGCTCATTGCTTACAGAAATATGTACTTCATTCTGATTCTCCGATATCGAAAAAAATACTTTTTCTTCTTTAGCATCCTTTTCTACTTCTTCTATCGCATTGTCCAGCAAGTTACCTATTATTTCTACAAATAAAATATCTGGTATGCAAACATCATTCAAACTACATAAGAATTCTGTTTTAACATCTATATTTTTTTCTTTTGCCTCACACAATTTATTATATATGTGAGTTATGACTAAAGGACGTTCCAATATTAATATCTTATTTGGCATCTCATACTGGTTTAATTGCTCCATTTCTACCATCTGATGTTCGACCAATTCATCATAATTATCATATAATTTATGCAATGAATATATTGAATTCAATTGATTTGTAAATTTATGTTGTCTTGCTCTGATCTCTGATATAAGCACATCATATTGTTTTTCATTCTCTCTACGCAATTCCAATTCCATCTGTTCCTTGCTTATTTTGTATATCATTATAAGAAAAATAAATGCTAACCAGGACAAATACATTCCTTCTTCAAATACCATTCCTTTATCAAAATTTACCATATTAACTACAGACCCAAATGCAATAGAAACAGCAATCAACAATATATATTTGTTTGTATGTTTTTTCAGATTTTTTATCCAAAATTTTCCTAGCAACATGAACTTCGCCTTTTTCAATATACAACAAATCCCTAATGTTATTGAAACTACCAATATCGAAAAATCCAATGAACTTCCTACCAATCCACAAACAATGTTACATGGTATATATACCATCAATTCTAATGCACTCACAATCAGAATGCCCAACAACGTATATATTACCGCCTCGACAAATTGCATTTCGTACCTTACCATAATCAAGCAAAGCAAACAAATATGATGAAACACTTGAAAACTTCTGTTTCCATTAAATATATTAATATATGCACTTATCGCTATAATAATGCCGAAATAACTATATTGCAGGACTTTTTGCTTGTTTCTTTTATTTCCACTCAAACCCTCAACTACTTTAATAAAACAGCAAACTTCCAAGAAACAATTAAATAGTGCGAAACATTTCATTACTCTTTCCATGCCAAATATTCTTCTTTGAATTGCTTAAATTTCCTTCCACCAATAGGTATAACACTATTATTCTTCATGTAGACTTCTTTATTACGAAAATCCACACTAGAAATATATTTTACATTAACATATGTTCCATAAATCGGCGTCAAAAAATGTGTTCTTTGTATTTTCTGATAAAACTTCTTTGCAGACAGATTAGGAATTCTTATTTCGTCTTCTATCATGTGAATGTACAATGTTCCCATTTTGCTCTCGAAAAAAATCACTTCATCCAGATATGCTAAGTATCCAATACCATCATAGTGCAGTGGTATATATTCCCGTTCCTCTCTTTTCTTTCCAACTGATAAAGCTTCAAGAACTTCTTCTATATGTTCTTTAACCAACTTACCATTGCCGATTGGCTTTTCTATATAATCATAACAATGTATCTTCTTTAGAAGTTCACGTTCCAATCCCATAAGCACTGTAATAAAGATAATTGGCGTCAATCTATATTTATCAAGTTTTCGTATAGATTCAGCAAAAACGATTCCTGAATTGTCATTTGCATTACTCGGTTCAAGAATAATATCTACTAAAAATAAATCTATCTGATTATCCACGGCAGACAAGAATGCTTCTTCACGCTTTCCGCAACTATACACATTTTCGACTCCAGCACAAGATAAAACAATCTTCTCTAAGGCATTTCTATTACATTCTTTATCTTCTAAAATTAGTACATTCATAAACTTGTTATAACTTCTCCTTACTCTTCCTCTGAAAAATCATCAGCTATTGTCTGCACGATATCAAACACATTTTTCTTAAGGCGTTTATCTACTTTTCGATAATATTCTATCAAAAGCCATTCATCCTCGGTAATATCATCCGTACTAATTCCAAAAAAATAACTTAATGGAACACCACATTCTTTGACAATATTTTCAATAACATCATTTGGGATAGGTGCTTTTCCACTCTCATATCTGCTGAGGGTTTGTTGTGTCATATGCATTTTTTCTGAAAACTTAACTTGAGTCATGTTACTTAGTTTTCTAACATTTCGTATTTTTCTTCCTATTTCTTCATTATTCAAAGACATATACAACCCCCTCACAATTTCTGCTTCTATTATAATTGGGGATTGCATATCCTTATATTCATGTTTTATGTATTTTTACTTGTTTTTCGAGTTTTCTGTAATTATAATCTTATCTTCTTGGTAACTTCACTGAAATCCACGAATATGCTAGTGTCAAGAAAACATTTTCCAGAGCAAAGTCCCTTAATCAGCTGAGCCATTATAGGCCGAACGGCACCAACAAATTTGTGGCGGCGAAAGTACCTTTGCAGATGCAATCATGGATTGTATATCTTATGATTCATACAAAATCGTTATTGAAAGCACGGTTCCAACGAAAGATATCTCTATGAGAGAACTCTATGGACTTGATCTTACACAGGCAACACATAGTAATTCAAAAACAATTCAACAGAGTGGCTCCGTCAATCTGGACAGGGTAGTTCTGCCGCACCTTAATAATCAACATCTGTAGATTAGCCTCTTGCAACATCCAATCAATATGCGTAGCATACAGTCTCCGATGAAGTATACGAATGATGTCTAATAATGCCACTTGTAAAGGAATGGCAGGAGCATCCACTACAGGAGATATATGCTGTTGTTTACATGGATGCGATCCACTACCACGTC